>Ga0126342_10010134_pt1:0-15000 | contig 16859 bp, 13 predicted proteins | sample Cyp1metagenome_FD_92528 | JGI IMG/M metagenome (GOLD analysis project Ga0126342, IMG submission 92528) | Coral microbial communities from Lord Howe Island, Old Settlement Bay, Australia - Cyphastrea 1 metagenome | ecosystem: Host-associated > Invertebrates > Cnidaria > Coral ... | reverse complement strand
ATGTTTGATGCCAAGAACATGATGTGCGCAGCTGATCCTCGCCATGGCCGCTACTTGACTGCGGCAGCCCTCTTCCGTGGACGTATGTCGACCAAGGAAGTGGACGAACAGATGCTGAACGTTCAGAACAAGAACTCGTCTTACTTTGTTGAGTGGATCCCCAACAACATCAAGGCATCCGTGTGCGATATCCCACCAAAGGGCTTGAAGATGGCTGTTGCCTTTGCAGGCAACTCCACTGCCATTCAAGAGATGTTCAAGAGGGTGGCGGAGTACTTCACTGCCATGTTCCGTCGCAAGGCCTTCTTGCATTGGTACACTGGTGAAGGTATGGATGAGATGGAGTTTACTGAAGCAGAGTCAAACATGAATGATTTGGTCTCTGAGTACCAGCAGTACCAGGATGCTACAGCCGAAGAGGAGGGTGAATTCGACGAGGAAGAGGGAGAATACGATGGATGAGTCAGGACCTAAAGCTGGACTTGGCAAATCCTGACAGGTTTGCCCACTTCTGGGATTGCAGCTACTTGAGCAACCAAAAAAAGGGCTGTCATAGGGTATCTCCATTGTTCATGGATCATGGCCATTGAGGGTCAAAGGGCACAATTCATACACATGCTTTGTTTTGAATTTGGAACAGCTATCGTTTGACACAGGCCTTTGCCTCCTTCCTGCGCGGACAATTGGCTGCTCCGGACCTCAGGTTTTTCAGAGACCTCGGCGAGATCAACGGTCAGTTTCCAACTTTTCCAGGTGAATTCAGGGAGATCTTTTCCAGAAGTGGAGGATGAAGAGGTACAGCTGCCAGGGAGCTTTGAAGAGCACAGATTTTTCGAATTCTCGCATGTCTTCGGCTGGCTTACGGGTGGTTTTTGAGGAGTTTGAGATTCCCAGTTGCTCAAGAAGTGTCTTCCCTGTGCAGATTTACAACAGCCTCTTCGACAGTATCTTGATGCAGTACTACAAGCTAGTGGTCATTGGTCTCAGATCCGGAAGAGTTAATGAAGAGTTCGCACTTGGATGTTTCGCTGATCTCGTGGGCGATCTGAGGTAACCGAACATGATGAACTGGCATATAACGTGATTCCAACCTTGCAGGCCTGGAGATGAGACTCAGAAAAGATCACAACTGTCCCTTGTCCCCAGATTCTGTGGCTGAAGGACTCCATAGTCCAATCTTTTACCCCTGTCAATCAGTGCAAGACTCAGAGCCTCAGAGCCAGTCATAAAATCTTTCACAGCATTCTGCTGCCGCTATGTTTCTGCTGCCGAGGACTTCGGAGATCAATTTGCTGTTTCTGAATGTGGGCCGGGCTCCCGGACTCCCATCGGGCCATGACGGGATTATGATTTTGAACAACGGCACTTGTTGTGAGGTGAATCAGCCAAGCTGGGCTTCACGACACTTTGGAGCATTTTGAGGTGCCCTGTGACGACTTGTGTTGCGAAGCGTTGGAAACACCAAGTAGCTACAGAAAGATGCTTCTTTTCTCCATTTTGTGTTAATCAACCATGGCTTCGGGCCAAGAGTTGCCAAAATCTGTCCCCTTCAGCTGTCGCCTGGCCGGAAGGTTCCGCACTCAAGCCCTTCGGATCTTTGTTCTGGGTGATGCTGCGGGGATTGAGGCACAGGGCCACCAGGGACACCGGGGCCATGGCACACGGCAGCCACGTGCGCCAGCTCTCGCCAGGATTGGAAAGCCAATCTTCGACTGTTGGTGTGGGGCCTACTGTGCTTGTACACTCGCAAGTCTAGTTTGTTGATGGTTGCAGGAGAATTCTGGGAAGATGGAGTATCTCAAAGCATTGCGCTTCGAGTATCTGGACTGCGTTGCTTTTTTTTAGCCTGTCGCGTTTTTTCTGGTCACCTGGTCGGATGAAATCCGCAGGATTTCACACAGCATCGCAACTTCCAGATCTTCATGCGTAGCAGACTGAGCGGCGCCAGGACAGAAATGGGTTCTGAAAATCATCGATAGCCCAAAGTTGGTATTTTGATGGGGAACATGAGAAACGAGTTTTTATGAGTTTTTGGTCTACCCTGTCACAGTCTGAGAGACAAAGCTAAGTGTGTGTTTGAGTTGAGCCTACAACAATCCTTCAAAGACCGGACGAGAGGGTGCTGTGACGCAGCTCTGAATGCATGTCTCCACCCAGCACTTGTCTCACATGCAAAATGGGACTGAAGTACTTCTCGCTTGGAACGGTTGCAAGGTGAATATCCAAGTGATTGTGATGTGAATGAGATAGGCGCGAAGCTCAGTGCACAGACCAGGCCACAGCTGAATGAAGGGTACGGTACTCTACTCTCTGAGGCGAAGCATTGTTGGCTCGTTTTATTTGTCTGCCTGCCATGTGGAAAAATCTCACCAGATTCCCCCAGTCTCCGACAGTGTCCGGCGTGTCCGTGTTCGGTGCCAGGCCATGATTTGCTGCCTCCAGATGTATGAGTCTCAGTGCTGGTTTGAATGTTTCGAATGGCATTCAGTAAATTCACATGGCTGGATGACACCATGTCTACCCTCTGGTAAACTAACATAACAATGGAAAATCACCATTTTCAATGGGAAAATCCACTATAAATGGTGATTTTCAATAGCTATGTTAAATTACCAGAGGGTATTGGTTCAATGAAGTTCCTGACTGCTTCATGTCTACCATGGATGCCATGGATGCCGTGCCCGGCCTGCCCGGCGTGCCCATCTAACCTCTGCCGAGGTTCATCGCGTCATTGCAATGGATCTGGCAGATGCCAGGATCCTGGAAGGTACCCTGAAATTCCATGGCTATAAATATCCATGAAATAGATAAGTATCTTTTTATACATATCCATTGATATCCATTGATCTCTAGAAATATTCATAGATGCCCAGAAATATCCATACATGTCCATAAAATGGGTATCATCACTTTTTTTTATCATTGAAATGGCCATACATATCCATGACTCATGCCATGCTCGTTCCGAGGTGCTGGTCTTGGATGATATCAAGGACTTGCTCGTCCATTCCAGTTCTGTTCTTCAACATGGGGGTTCTCATAGGGGTATCCCTATCCCAAATTAGACACTTTTAGCATTGAACCCAACGGTTTTGGGGTACCATCATTTTAGGAAACCCCCATATACCCCAAATCCTTGGCTGAATCATCAGATTCCCTATGAAAAATGAACATGGCTGCAGCTTGAAAAACAAACCCATCTTCAGACCCATCTTTTGCATCGGTGTGGCAAATAGCTTCTCCACTCAAGCCTGGTGCAGGACCTTTGGGCGCAGTTTGACACTTTCGAAGCGTTTTCTGGACTTGTCTTATGGTTGATCTGTCATGCCTGCGGCCTGCGGCCAAAACTAGGACAGCCACTCATCCACTCAGGAGGGCATTTTTTTTGTCAGCATTAAAGTCAGATGTGGGTATGGGTCAATACCTATAGATACATTTTTAGTGGGATGAACATCCATAAATCCCAGCTATTTTGGGGTTCACCAGGGGTACAAGGTTTTGACCCATCCCCATGTAGCAAAAAAAGATGCAACGACGAGGTTTCCATGGTGTTGTTCCAGCCTGCCAGGCATCATGTCTTTGCGGCAGCACACATCACGGCACGGGGACCCGTTGTGATTCCTGAAAAATCCCATGGGTGTTTGGGTGAGCATCCCAGTTTGCAAGTGCGTAAAAACCCGACTTTTTAGCTTGAAAAAACACCAGTTGGAATCTCAGTTTATTTTTGAAATCCAGTTGCTGCTTTCACTCATATTTTTCTGTTTTTTTTCCATCATATTTTCCAGCAAACTTCAACCAATGTTCAACCATAGTCTAGGATAGAAACCTATCATAGAATTGGATGATGGGAAAATTTACAGGAAAGCCCTATATGATCTATATTTGATGGTAAAAACCAATGGTTTCCTGTAGATTTTCCCAACAAAACCAATCCATAGAAACCTATGGAGATGATGAAGTTCTCCCGAGTTCCGAGGCTTTGAGTCACGTGAATGGCGGCTTGGCGCTCTATGACTTGACCAGGACGCGCTAGCGGAGGGACTTTTTTGAACAGGATTCATGTCTCAATAGAATATATGTATATAAAATCAAAAACAAATTAATATATATATATACATTATAAGATACATAGGATCTACAACTCTAACTCACTGATCCTACAAGAATATGAAGTTTGTTGACATGACGATATGAACCATGTATAAACAGTCGTGGAAGCGACTCCCTCCGTGAGGATGAAGGCCTCAAACTGGACATCAATCGCCTTGAAAGCTGCGCGAGACGGCTTTGAGAGGCACAGAATTGCGGGAGTTTTTTTTTGGTTGCCCAGTACATCCCAAAATGGTCATTTGATGTAACTTCAAAGTTAAAAACAATCATGCTCATTTTTTTTTGTAAGGTGAACAATCCAAAAAGGAAAATGACGATAAAGCATTTAAATCCATGTTATCCATTGGATCGTAGCCCAGGAGCCACGATTGCATTCACGACCAGTCTCTGATGAACACGCCCAGATCTCAGGGGAAAAGTATCAAAAAGTCAGGAGTTTTGGAGATGGGGATGGCTCAAGTTATCTATGAAACACCGTGTTTTGCAGGGATGAGGCCTGATTTACCAGCTATTTTGGTGGGGTCACGAAATTGTGTATCAGGCTTTTGACCCCTTTTCGTCATAGGACTATCGGTGAATGACTATCGAATAGATATCCAGAAGACACATTGAGAGCCTGCCATGCTGGCTAAGGATTCATCTTCACCGTCCGCGCTCCGATGGGTTGCGGCCTCTTCCATTAGTGAACATGGACAGATCTCCATTCGTGGTCTGTAAAGATACCATTGCTGATTGGTTACTATATTTTTAAACCCTACCTAATTGATTGGAGGTTGTGACAACGCAAAATAGGGATACCTATGAACTAACTATGGGAACTGTGGCTAAGTTTGAGTCCAATGAAGACGCTGCCATGTCGATGGATGCTGGCCGGAGCCCAAGCAGTATGTGTACGCACATGTGTAGATGTAGGGTCATCAGTGGTGACCAGATTATAGCTTTTTCTCGGCATTTTCTTGTTTGCCAAACTGCACATTGCTTATTTTGATGGTTCTCCCCATGGATTGCAAATCAACCACAACCAAACAGAAATCCGGTAGAATCGCTTGGCTTTTGTGAAGCTGCAGAAGAACAAGATGCTGACATGATACCTGTCAATGATTCATTTTTTTTGAACACAGCTCAATAAAATGGTGGCGCTGTCCTTTCTGCATCAGCTTATCCAATATGGCTCCAGGATTTGCTGTGAACAGTCCAAAGATCCCTGGAAAAGATTCCTGAATGCATGACTTGTCTTGCCATGAACCGCTTGGAACATGGATCAACCATAAGAAGGCACCAGTTTGCGCAACAACAAAGATATGTGTGACTAGACGTGGACCATGATGCATTTTTCGAGTCTTTCTGACGCGCATAGCAAGATGTTTCTGAGCAAGTGTGTGTGGGTGTCTTCAACGGCCTTACGCAGGAATGCAGTTGTAATTTTTGAATTCTGGCTGGAAGCCTTATGGTGTCTGCTTTCTTGGATGGCACCGGCATGGGGTGAGCACTTAGCTCGGTTGGGATCCAAGCGCAGAATCACTGTATGATGAGTCTCAGAAGGGTTTGTCTGAAACTAGCGCACCCGGAGATTTGATGCTGAATCACCAATATCCCGTAATATCCCTATAGAAAAGTAGTCATTTAAATATTCATAAATTATGGGTTAGCTCCGAGTTAACCTTCCCAATTTCAGATCCTAAAAGCTGAGGCCAACTTGATGCAAGCAGCACCTTTCAGCCCCAGTCGTCACGATGGCGACGGCGTGAATGCAGAGGTACTCCGGCAGCTGGAACTGGACTTGCCCCGAACCGCTGGAACGGATGTGGCACTCCACGGCTGCATTGGGAGGTGCCAATTTGGGGAGTTGTGGATGGTTTCGGCATCTTTTTTTGGGAAGGGGATACACACCAGGAGAGTCAATAGAATTTACTAGACTTGTGAGATGGAAAAAAACTGGGTATTGGTAGGAAAAACATCTTTCAAAACATCTTTTTGGTTAAGTTGACCCAAGGTTCTGAGCCCTTCCAAGCCTTGGCGAAGTTGGAATTCCAACCCCCAGCCAGGGTGCGCACGATGATCTTGCAGCACCTGGAAGACGACCCAGAGCCGGAAGCCCCAGGTCCTCCCAGGTCCTCCCAGGTCCTCCCAGGTCCTCCAAGGTCCCCCAGGTGAAAAAAATCCGACAAAGGTTGGGCTACTGTCAAGGGATGACCTTGGTGGCAGCGGTCTTTGCAGCTGCACACAATGATGCTGAAGTAGAGGTGCAGAAGGATGGGAGACTTTGTGGGCCCCATGTGGAAAAAAAAACATGGGCCTGTCCAAAAATGAGGTATGAAGGGTATACCGTCTACCCCCTCAAAAATAGCAATTTCAATGAAACAGTGAGGATCAACCATGACATTCTTTTGGTACCATATTTCGGACAAGCCCAAATTTTGGATTGAGAAACGAGTCAATAATACTCTTTAACAATGCCATGATTATTTTATACTTATACGATTTGTATGCCAGGGGATCCTATATATATAGGCAACATATTCTCTGTGTGTGGGATGATTTGGAAGCAGAGCCCTTGCCTGGATCTTTTTGTTGAAGATAGTGAGAGCCTGTTGGCTTCAATTTCTGATGATGCGCTCAACACCTGTTAACACAAGTCTGCTGTTGGGATTGAACTGGTACTGCATTGGTTTGGGGAAGAACCATATACAACATTATGCAACTATTATGTTTTGTTTCTTTAAGCATCATAGGGGGCTCCGCAATTTTTGGAAACCAATTCGGGAAAGCTGTTTGGAAAGACGATCCGCAGGCCTATCGCCGCTTCGCTGCCTTTGTTCAGCGCGTGCGTGGCCTTTGGTTGCCCGGATCTTGGAAGGGAAAGGCTGCGGGCAATGGGGAAACCGTGACTCCCAGCGTTTCCTGTCTTGGATGCAGTGACTGCAGATCCCAAGCTTTGGATCACATCTATTGCCACAGTTTTGTTCTGAAACAGTTTGCAGAGTTCGCTTTCTTGAGAAACCAGTTGCTCAAAGTGGGCGCTGCAGTCTCGCTCCAACACTTGTGCCATCATGAGAAGCAAAGCGGTGCTGTTGCCTGCGGCATGCGCTGGGCTTGTGCTCATCTCGCTGAACCTCTCGGCCTTCATGGTGGTGACACCCAGAACTTCTCATGGCACCTTCGCTGGTGCCCAGTTGGAGCAGATGTCGATGCTATCAGCCAAAGAAGGCGCCTCCGGGGCTGTGTCGATGCCATCCCCGGTGACGTCCGCGGCAGAAAGTGAGACATCTGCGACGCAGCGTGCAGCTTTGGTTCCGCCACTGGTGGCCCTGTGGGGCTTTGCCAATGCAGCATTGGCCCGAAAGGCTCGGGGCCGTTCTATCTTTCGGAGGGCAGGAGATGGAGATGAAGAGGAGGGAAGCTTCAAGAAGTTAAGCACCACTTTTTGCAACTTGTTCGCCGTTTGGCTGGCAATTGCAGCTGCAGCAGCATTGAAACATCCAGCGTCCTTCACCTGGGTGAAGTCGGAATACTTCACAGGTTTGCTGGGACTTCTGATGTTCTCAGTTGGTATCACCACAACGATTGATGACTTCAGGGAGTGCCTGAAACGCCCTGGAGCAGTGGCCATCAATTTCATCTCCTGCTATGGCATTATGCCATGTTTGGCCTTCATTTTGGCCAAGCTGATCGGTGCTGAGGGTGCCATCTTGGCCGGTCTGGTGCTGGTGGGCTCCATCAATGGTGGTCAGGCCTCCAATCTCTGCACACTCATTGCTGGTGGTGATGTGGCATTGAGCGTTCCTTGGCAACAAAAACAAAGGTGGGGTAATGGCCTGGTGGGATGGAACTAATGGCCAGTTGGTCCTGAGTTGTTTTTTTTCTACTAAGTGTCCCACTACAAAAATTTTGGGACACCTGGCACCAAATAATCTCAGGCTGTGTGTGGAAGACATTTGTGTTTCATGAATGCCTATGAAGTCCCGGTGCACCAGCAACATCCCAACTCTGGCCCGTGATCAACGGTTGCCCTGTCAGGGTTTCTTTCTGGTCAACAACCAAAACAACATCCAGAAACTCACCAGTGAATTCGCAGCTTCAGGTCTTGATGACCACCTCAACCACCCTTGGATGTATCTTTATGACTCCCCTGATCTGCAAGCTGGTTCTGGGTGCTGTGGTGCCAGTGGATGCGGGAGGGATTGTGGTGTCCACCTTCCAAGTGGTTTTGGCTCCCATCTTTCTGGGAGTTGGCTTCAATACCCTCGCGCCCGGCTTCTGTAAGGCACCGGGCCTCGTGACTTAAGGAGTGACTCCTTCACGTCTTGAGGAAAGATGAAGGATGAAGATGGTAGCAACTGATCTAGCAGATTTCAGTTGTGATATTACGTCGCAAACAATCACTTGACCATCCACCTGACAAAATCTAGAAACGATCTATGGGAGTGACAGTTCAGAAGTGATCCATCCTTCATCCGTTCATCCATCCATCCCCAGTACCCTCTGGTAAACTAACATAGCTATTGAAAATGGCCATTTATAGTGAGTTTTCCCATTAAAAATGGTGATTTTCCATAGTTATGTTAAATTACCAGAGGGTAGACCCGCTAGGCCGTGACGCCCTTCACTCCAGTGGTGGGAGTGGTCTCCACTGTGCTCCTGGTGGGTGCGTCCGTGGCAAAGTGTGCGGCGCCCATCAAGGGTGCAGGGATTCCCCTGCAGCTGGCCTGTTGCGCCCTGCACCTCTTTGGAGGCGGAAATCTCTGGAAATCTCTGGAATGATGGGATGGCCAGGATGGCCAGGATGGACAAAACATGATGAAAGATCTGGTAGAAACTCTGAAACCTAAGCAATTTTTGGTCATATTTGGTTAGGAGGGAGCGCTTCGGAGCCAAGGAGCTATCCATCTTCACCCATTTCTAAAAAAGGGGAACCAAGGAGCTAGGAGAAGTTGTCCAACCACCTGATGGGTCCTGATAAATATAGGATATGGGATGGGGCAATGTAACACGCAGAACATTTTACCTGCATGGGGTAATATAGAGACATTGTCCCAGCGGAAGATGAAGAATCAAGCTGCTTGAAAACACAACCACTACTGGCAATTTGTTTCCAGTTCTAAATTTCTCCTCAACCTTTGTCACCAACTATGCCAACCTCCGCTTTGATTAAGCTGCGCAACAGGTTTGCTGGGCTTCTTCGCCACAAAAGCAGCAGGATTCAACGAGCGAACGTGCCGCACTGTAGCAATCGAAACAGCTATGAAGCTCAGCAAAGGTTGGTTCGAAGGATTGAATGGGGTGAAATGCCATTGTTCGATGTTTGGAAATGGATGATATGGGGGAGTTCCCAGACCATGATGCAATCCATGTCTATTTGAGCCATCAAGGCAATCAGTCTATGAGTCTATGGAGTCAGTGGATGTTGAGAACAGTTTGCTCAGTTGCTTCATGGATGTGTCCTTGACTACGAGAAAATATCAAAGATCCATGACAAGAAGGATTACATTCTGGAATTTTCACATCACCATTGTTAAAATCACCATTTTCCAACAGCTAAAGCTCAGGAAATCCAGCGCTTTTGGCTTCCTCCTGGCCTCCTTGCACTTTGGCGTTTGTTCCTCAGTGGGGCCGAATGGGGCAGCATGGCAAGTGGTGCCGTGACCTGTCTTGGTGTCATCTAACCCTGATATATAATATAATATATAATTATATAGATAAAATACCTCCCTATGAAACCATGATTCAGTACTGGTTCTACTCATTTTGGCGGAACCTTTTTGGGAGTATTGAATATTTGGATGGGATATGATGATTTGATGGGATCATTAGGCCTTCAACGTTTCTTTTGGACCTTGAGGCCTTCAACGTCCGCGTTCCATCCGCAGTCAGCGTGGTCTGGATGGCCATCGTCGGAAGTGTGCTGGCCGTGTACTGGAAGAGCAAGCCAGCAGCCGACGCGTAACGCTTTTTAGCCTCCAGCAGATTCACCCATGGGGTGGGGTCAGAAATGGGGCGTGAATGTGGGATCCACAATGGTATATACACATACACATACACATATACATATACATATACATGTACATGTACATATACATATATGTGTGTACTATATTATATATATATATATACATATATATAATATAGTACACACACATATATATATATATATACAGTATCTATATACAATGTACCCCCCAAGTATCAACCATTTAAGGGGTAAATCAGCCATTGGGGGTATACTTACAGAAGAATAAACCACCAATTGGGGATGGTTTATTGCGGATCCCCCATTGATTTGTGCCCTATTTCTGGACACACCCTAACAGTATCAATATTCAGATGCACACTGGACGGATCAATACAGGCACAGGGAAAGGAGTCGTGTACACAAGAATACATTTTAGTTTTATATGCTTTCACCTTTCACCATCTTTCACCAGCAACCTGTCATGTCAGGAGGTGAGTGGCCACATGCAGCGGAGCTGCAAGTTCGCAAGCGGCCGGGAAGAAATTGTTTGTTTCTTAGATCAGCACACAGAGCTGTAGGTGTTGACTGACAGTGTGACCCATGATTAGAGCAGTAATCCGCTGCTATTGTTCTTCTGAGTCATGTACTGGCGGATGTTTTAACAAGGGATTCATCACGATGCGACGATGATTTGTGTCCTTGAAACTCTTGAAGGCTTGACACTGAGAAGTGAAAGCTGCGGTGAATGATCTCTAGCTCGGAAGGTCAGAGGCGAATTCACCAGGCATGGGGCCTTCGGTATGGAAGCCCTGTTGAAATTACAACAGAAGTGAAGTCGCTGAAGTCTAGATTGATTGTTGAGTTCTTTGGATGGACAGTACTGGTATCAGTGACATTTCAAAGCCGACTTTGGCTGCGACCCTTTGTTTGGTGACATGATTGGTTTCCACAAGCTCGCCCCTGGCATGTGACTGTGTGCCAATACAATTTGAACCGGTGCACGTCAAGTCACAGTTTCTGGCTCCCCAGTCGCAGACTCCTTCCCCACAGCAGCATTTGAGGACACTTTCTCTTTGTCTGAGATGCTTCGAAATTGTAACATGTTTTTAATTTTTCATCAAGAACTCATCAATTTCAAGAGTTTGCCTTATTTCAAAGCCGGCCACACAAAGAAGTCGCTCCGGCATAGCAGCATGAAACGGTATGGACCTAGTATTTAACGAATCCAATATATTCCAATATAACGAATGTCCCAGTTGATTGATTGCCCGTAAGAACATGAAATAGCAGATCATTTTAACACGTCAGACATATGAAGTGGCGGCACGCATGCAAATTTATGTACATTGTGATGTAGAACAGTCCCCGAGAAAAAAATACAATTAAGAAAAGCAAATCAGTTCCCAGAAGAACATAACTAGAATTTCATTTGCAATCCAACTTTGGGGTTTGGAATTTATTGAGCTCCACCAAATGAGCTGAAAGGCATTCTCTAGTCTCAAGAAATGGAGTCCACGTAAATGCATGTTTCCTTCAATGGCATATTGTTTGGAGGGAAAATAGCTTCATATCTCCTTGCTGGGGAATGAAGAACTCGACTGGGTGGAGCATCGACTCATTGCTTAGAAGCTCAACAAGCTTTCAGCAAATCAATTCCTGAAAATGTGTGGACGGAAGAGCAAAATCAAAAGTGGCGGCCAGACTTTTGCACTGATTCTGTGAATTGGAAGGCTTTAAGGATCATTGAAATTCAGGGTGACAGAATATTGACAGAATGACAATCTGAGAATCGATTGAATTGCTGTATGTACTTACTCTGAAGCGTTGAGAGTGCAGTCAATGGACGGTCAGTGGAAAACAAGACGAGTGGATCAGGGCTCACGGGAAGAATAGGTGTCGTGCACAACACATCATTCACATCCATGCAAAGTATCAGTTTTTTTTTTTGTCAACATCTGCTTTGAAGTGGGGAAAGAAACAAAAGAGATGATCCCGAAATTCGGCCTGGCATCTTAGTCATATATGTATATATATACACAATGTGGGCCCCCCCAGTTATAAGTTGGTTTATAAACCCCATTAACTATAGTTATAAGTACCATAAACCATAGTTATTGAAGTTATAAACCAAGTTAGCTATCTAGGGGGCCAGGGGGCCCCACCTTGTATATATAGTTGGGTACCCCAAAATCCAATGGTTGAGTGTTCTATGGTACCATTACCCCCATTTTTTTCGGAGGTGACCGCGGTGACCTCAGGCCTGGCTTTCCACTCCTGCAGCCCAGCATTGCCTCCTTCGAGGAACGGCTACAAAAAACACTTGGGAAAAGATGTTTTGAACACACTGGTGATTGGGACCATTTTGCAAACAATATGTCATATATACGTATATATTTTTTCTGTATACACATATATATATATGGTGGACCAGTGGACCATGGTGGACCTCCAAAATGGTGATGTCATCTGGTTGGTGGTTTGGATCATTTTTTATATTTTCCATAATATATGGGATGTCATCCTTCCAATTGACTTTCATATTTTTCAGAGGGGTTGAAACCACCAACCAGTCATATATGTGGGTAAAATATAACGACCTCACTGTTCTCCCTCACTGGAATCATGGTTAGCAAGGGAAATCATCCCCTTTTATGGCCGAACTATTCAGGTTAGTGAATTGTTATAATTTACCCAGATATATGTTCAATGATGTTTAAGCCTTTTTCACAATGTCTGGGTGATGTTGACATCCTGCAGGCGCTGGCCAAGGGGAGGCCTTGGTTCATGCACCTGGTGAGGTGCACCGAGGGATGCGGTGGCAAAAAGCAGATGCGACATAGATGGGAAAGAGAAAATGGGGTCTGTGTATTCTACTAAAGTCCAAAAAAAACATTTAAAACAGATGGGGAAATTTGATGATGATCATCTTGCGATAAACTATATATATATAGACTTTATATATGAATATATATGACTTTATTATCGTACTAGTAAGAATGGCAATCTTGAGGTCTAACTGTTTTTGCCTGTTTCACACCATTTTGTGCGTCTAATTTTTCAGACCCCAGATGTCTCCAGGTATGGTGTACAAACCGAGATGTTTTTACCTCAGGCGCGAGGACTGTTCAGTCTCGACGAGTGCTTTGGGATGAAATGAGAGCAGAACCAATTTACCAAGTATCAGAGGGACCAACAAATGCATTCCCAACAAGGCTGCGATTGACTTTTTTGTGGACATGCTTCTTTCATGTTTTTCTTGCGGAAGACTCGCTTTGACCCTTTGGTAATCAAGCGATCTGTAAAGGTTCGTGATGGGAAATAATGTATATATACGTACATATGTATATTTACCTGTATATGGATCATTGTCCCAGTGAGAATCAGGACCTTACTTTTGCATGTTTGATGAACCGACGGTGTAAATCCCAACTCTAGCAAACGCACCTAATATTTGATTCCCTTGATCTCAGTTTTGAATCTTTGAATTTCCCATATTTTCAGAAGGTTAAGTCAGTTTTTTGTAATAATCCACATGTTTGATGCTTTAAGTCTACAAAGTCCCAAACTGGTCAGGCCTTACTCTCGATGCTGGTCACCTGGCTCCCCTTGAGAAGCCTTCTGACAGGGCCTGAGAGCAATCGGACCGGCTGCCAGGGTGTGTGAAACAAATGGGCGAAAGAAATGGTGACAAAACATGATTATAATGGGTGTACTGGGGTATATATGTATATATATATATCCAACAATGAATTTGATTTTGGGGTCTGAAAATCTGGTGCAACCCCAAATGCTGGCTGTTTTATATGGGGAAAATAATGATGAACGATTGGGTGCACTATGTTCAGACACGCCCATATTTCACAACCCTGAAACAGCTTCAGAAAAGTCAAATCCGATTCAAAATAGTGATGATCATTTACATTTTTCCCGTCTTTTTTGGGTTGCTATAACAACAGATATATTATATCCACAATAGAAGTAGATATGAAAAGCAACACTCTATGTTATGCTGTACTGTATTGACTACTTTCAATTTGGCTCAAGTTTCCGATCGTCAAAAATCGCTACCACCATACCATGGAACCATGGCGGCATGCTGTCCCTGCTGAGGCACTGCTTGCAGTTTCTTGAGTGCGGTCTAAAGTCCCTGCTGTCTTTGCAGCGGCCTCAGTTGGGGATGGTAATATAGGGGGATTCACTTATTTGGTTTATTTGGGATGATTTTATGTCATGCAACATATTTTAAGCCATAAAACGGGGGTATAGCATGGTATAGCTACTATAGCTACTTTAAGCAGCAAATGTGCACTGGAATGGGATGGCGGGCTCTACCCAGATGTGGAACTGTTGGATAGCTTCCAAAGTCACTGGAGAGATAGGCTTCAACTTAGTTGAGCAGTGACCAAGTCAATGTTGATCAGGGATTTCGTCAATGGGGGTTATTTTTCGATACCTGGTTTATCGGGGATGAAAAACGCCATGGGAATCCATATCAATCAACCAGTCATGTTTTTCGGGATGACATGTTGGGTGAAGCCGTTAACACACCCATCATCCATGATATTAGCGTGCTTTTCCCTCCTGGTCCCTCCCGGTCCCTCCCGGCTGATTTTATTCATCTATCTATCCATCTATCCATGATATAGGGAAGGTGCATAGCCCAATCTTTCTAGTTAGGTTAAATGTGTATCCGCATATTCTCGAAGTGGGACAATATAAATGCTACATAATATGGGGATCTAACCCACCATCTATTATATATATATAACATCATATACATATAGAGATAGATACATATACGTATATATGTATATATATATATATGTATATGTATATATATATAAATGTATATATGTATATATATATATATATATATATATATATATATATATATATATATATATCATTGTATATAATCTTTATCTATAATATTATAATGT
>Ga0126342_10010133_pt1 | contig 16859 bp, 15 predicted proteins | sample Cyp1metagenome_FD_92528 | JGI IMG/M metagenome (GOLD analysis project Ga0126342, IMG submission 92528) | Coral microbial communities from Lord Howe Island, Old Settlement Bay, Australia - Cyphastrea 1 metagenome | ecosystem: Host-associated > Invertebrates > Cnidaria > Coral ... | reverse complement strand
GCGGAAGTTGGCGAAGAGCTTGGCGAAGAGTTGGCAAGGCGGAAGTGGACATGGAAGTGGCAGAAGTGGACCTGGAAGTGGATGCAGAGGTGGTGGAGGAGAAGGAGGAGAAGGAGAAGGAGAAGGAGAACAACTCTGATAAAATCTAACAACCCTCACCTGGCAGGTGAGGAATAATATATCATAAGATTATTTTAGCCAGTTGTAGCTGGCTAAAAGGCTATACATGATAAACTGCAGTAGATGCATCTCTTTTCCGCGCCGAGTCTTGAAAGCCATCACTTTTGATGTGGCGCACAGAGCGGTGTTCCAAAAGTTCCGTCGACAAAAGGACATGTGGATCTCTTGTTTTTTTTCGAACACTGGTTGATACCAGGTACGCGTATCAACCATTTTTGGTATCAACATGTATTATCAAAAACATATAACAAGCAGTTTCATGTTCAATACAACCAAAAAGCACAGACTTCGTCAATCAGGCCTGCTCTGCATAACTAAGCTTCCAGTTCCTATGTATGGAACATGCGAAGGACGTGTTGCTGAAACTGACAACACGTATGGAAATTGGTCAAGCGCTTGGTATTCACATTGCAAAAACATTGGTCTAATACAATGTTGCTGCCTTACAATCCCATCTAACTATAGTTACTACTGCTATAAACTCAACAGTCAACCAAAGTTACCCTCTGGTTATTTAACATAGCCATGGAAAATGGCCCATTTGTAGATGGTTTACCTATTAAAAATGGTGATTTTCCATGGCTACGTTAAATAACCAGATGGTAGTTCAACCACCTTAGCTATCGAAAAAGGTGGCCTCGCCTTGTATGGTCTATGGATGTTTGGACGTGAACAAACGCTCAACAGATTGGCTTAAGGGTATATCTACAGGAAAACAACATTTTACCATTCACATTGTCCCTTTTGATCATTTTTGCAATGTGGGCCACCCAAATATAAGTAGCTATATAATCCAATCTATTTGTAGTTCTGACTACCACAAACTTGTAGTTATGTTCACCAACATAGCTATCTTGGGGTCCCCACATTGTGGGTATTTAATCACTAACAGTCATGTTTCATCACTAGTAAATCACTAATATTTACTCAAATCACTAAGAGTGACTAACAGTGATTGCAGTGATGAACAGTGTTTCCTAGTCATTACTAATAGTGATTACTATTAATGTGTAATTACTAATAGTGATGTGTGTGATTAATAGGTATTATATAACCATATATAACCACTATTACTCCGTGCAATGTGTGGTATTGACCGATCCCATCTCTGCACGAACTTCCTAACGCATTTCAAGCACCAGTTCGTTCCCGCTTCACTCCGCAGTGTAGCTGCGGCAGCACGCCGAACTGACCTGCTACTGTACGAGGTACAGGGGGGAAGACTGGCAGCACTGAGTAAGTGGAGACGATATTTATGTACATATATATATATATATACATATGTATACATACACGTATATATATATATATATAATAATACTAATAATACTATATATATATATTCATACATGTGACAATGAAAGGCTGGAGTAATTGCAATGCATAACCCCTTATGGCAGTGATTAGACACCCTGAAAAATAATCACTTGTTGCTGGGTAGTAAACAAGTAATTACAAAATACTACAAGCATACAACACCATTTATGGCAAACACAATCACAAATTACTATATACATGGTCCATGGTGAATCTTCGACAACCAAACAAACATCATGTTTAGCTGGTGAGACAATTTCTACCACTGACAAAAGATTAAAGTATTAGTTCGTATCTACAATGTGAGGCCCCCCAGTTATAAGTTGGTTTATAGGCCCCAGTAACTATAGTTATAAGTACCATAAACCATGGTTATTGGAGTTATGTGCACCAACTTAGCTATCGAACGGGGGCCTCACAGTGTAAGCACGGTTGACCCAGAATACGTCGTCAGATTGATTCCCAGCCCTGCTGAAAGTTGAGCTCTAGTGACTCTAGTGCGCAGGCAGTTGCAGTATGAAAAAATTATGTAATTACTATTATATAATCATATAATTACTAGTTAGATGAGATTCTAATATGTTTAATATTAATAATTATTCAAATCTTCAATCTAATAATGAAAAATATAAAATTATTATTGTATGATTATATAATTACTATTATATAATTACTAGAAAAAAAAAACATTATCCCCCAAATATAAAGGTCTAAATTACACTGCAATAGATCTAAGTTAACCTATTTATCTACACGTATTTATATCATATTATATAACTATTACTCAACTTCTATTACCATCCCTCAAATAAATATAGGTCTACAAAAGGTTGAGAGAATGGCCGGGAACCGCAATGCTGTTGGAAACAAATGAAAAAATATGTTTTTTTCAATGGAAACAACATGTTATTAACCGGCGATAATGGGCCCCGTAGTACGAAGACCAAACAAAACATTGTGACTAACCTTACTGGGTTTATTAGTGGCTATAACTATCTATAACTATAACCACGGCAAATATATAAGAAGAAACATACCTTCCTCTAATTTAACATAGCTATGGAAGCCATGGCCCATTTAGTAGACTGATTCTCCATAGCTATGTGAAATTACCGGAGGGCAACTATAGACTATAATTACATCAGTCTGCGTCTTTGTCGGTAGATGCAGAACTGCTCAAGTTCATCTGCGGTCCCAAAGAACAGTCCACACAAGGAAATTTGGCGGATGCCACAGCTGCTTGCCTCTGCCACTGCACCATGTCACGAGTCCCAAAAATCCACCGTGATCCACCGTGAAAACACAGGGGAAAGGGTTGGCCGCACCCCAGGAGCGCAGGCAAAGTCCCGGAGGTACAGCTCTTGCAACACGTTTTTAGGACCACGTCCCCTGACTTTCGAGGTAAAATCTTCGACGGTCAGCACTTGTGCTATGCCCCAAACTCTTTTGGGATGATTGTCGGCAACCTAATTTTTGGTGAGCTTTACAGTACTTTGTGGCCTTCCACTATGCTGAGATGTTATAACTTGATGTCCCTGGGTTTGCAAACCCAGGGACGTGATGACCCTTTGCGGGGAATCTGCTGTCCTGGTTTTCAGCACTGTGTACATAAACCCTAAAAGAACAAGCAATCCTCACTTGTAAACCGCCGTAAATTCCTCCAAAATCACCCTAAAATCACATAAAATCACCATTAAATCATCACTTAATCCCATTCAATGACCATTCAATCACACTAAATACGATTGAATTCCCATGAAATCCCCTTTTCAACCCACGAAATCACCATTCCGAAACGCCGACCGCCTGCCACTCGGCTCCGCCCATGACCGCTTCGATCTCTGCCACCGTGCGCGGAACGCAGGTCAGGACGCGGCAACCCTCCGCCGTGATGACCACCTGACGTATGACTGGGGGGGCAGAGCCGTGCCTTCTCAGGGATCCAGAGGCTGTAAATATATGTAATATAACAAGTGTAACTGTGTAACTATTATATATATATACATGGCATATATCAAATATAAATATTATATTATTCACAATATATATATATATATATATATATTATTAAATATACATAGCATCGCATCCAATGACATCCAATGGGTTTGCGTTCTGGCCCCACACGCAATGTGAAGGTTGGTTTCACAATGTCCGCCATACTTATTGGGGTTGCAGAGAAAGACACACTGAACCAAATTGGACTCTACAAAATGTTGGTTGAACAGTTGAACCAGTGAACATTGAATTTTAACCAAGAAAATGAAATAGTTTTTTTAGTTGCTTTAAGTGGTTTCACTATTCTTCAAGAACAAGGTTCTATCAACCAGGTTCTATCAAACAAATATTTCTTAAAGTGAATTTAGGATTGAACGTTTGCAAGGATGTGTATAATTATTACATATATATAATATACACGCATGGAAATGCATGCGCCCCATTCATAAGCTATGAACACATTCACTTGTGAAACCAGCTCCTGGTTTCAGTGGATATTCCGGCGTTTCATCCATGATCGTTCAACACAAAGGAAAGTATATACATCATGCTGGATGCCTCTGGTCATGGGAAAAAAAGGTCTTGACCTATCGCCTATCCCCATATGGTGGATTGTGGCGATTTCCGCAATTTGTGCTACCCGGGATTCATCCATTTTAATGGGATATTCCATTATAAACCATCCATTTCGGGGTATCCCCATTTTAGGAAACCCCCATCTGTTTGGGCAGAACTTGTATATTCCAAGACAAAACAGCTTATCTTTGAAACCCTTGGCTGGATCCAGGCCAAACGCTATTCGTCACCTATGATCACTATGTGAACTTGGGATTCGTCTCAAAAAGGATGCCCCAAAATGGCAACTTGTAATATCTTGTAATTAGACAATTCGATATATATATATATATCACTCTATGTCTATCTATATATTATATACAAACACATATTGGATATATCTACGGGATTTGATATAAACGATGCGTCCCGGGTTGCCAGTTCCACATCTGGGTCATCAAAAACTCAGACTTTCTAGGCCGCGGCACATCATCCTCGATCCGGACGCCGCCGACAGAGGGCCAGAATTCGTACAATTTCTCCTTGCCCGTGAGAAGTGAGGGGGGGAGATATATTGCACCAATGACTATGGTTTAATGGTAGATATAACTTTAGTTACTGAGTTTACGAACCAACTTCTAAGATATATCGGACTAATCAATTGGTTTATGAACCGACAAAACTGGAGGGCCTCACCTTTTCCATTCCAAGATATCTATGGTATTTTTTTCGGGGAGTTTGCTGCAATACCCCTGTGCCAGTTCGGTGGCTACAAGTTTTTTTTAATCACAGAATAAACTCAATATTTGCACACATTAATATAAAATATTGTTCCATTCCAAGATATCCCTATTTATCACGTGTTTTTGTCTTCTCAATATTTAATCACACACGAAATCTTCCTGCGTCAAATTTGTACACTGAAACATCTGGCGTTTCAAAAGGATGTACAAGGTGGTGCCCCAGTTCGTGAAAGCTAAGTTGGTGCAAATAACTCCAATAACGATGATAGTGAGCTAGCTTGGTTTATGGGTTTATAGGTGATATACCTATGGTTTATAAGTTTATAGGTGATATATCTATGTGTCCAATATCTATGGTTTATATGTGATATATCTATACTTACTATGGTTTACAAACCAACAAACATCACTGGGGGGCACCACCTTGTAAAGAATCACCATGAACCACCTCAATTTTGTGCAGCACATGTGTCGACGATGCCAGCACGAGGACATGAGGCAATCCGGTAGTGATCATCAGTAATACAAAAAACAATAAACTATCAACAAACATTAACTAACACAACTATATAACCATCACTCTTGGATGTGGATATCATCATGAATCTCACTCTTGGATATCATCATGAATCTACGTTTGATTCTTAGACCCTCCCGTTTTTGATGCTTACATATACATCATATGTGTTAACCATCAACCACCAGGGATGGGCATGCCTATCATGGCGTCCTTGTTGATGAACTTTCCCTTGCTGCTTGCCAATGCTTCCTGGCCCACAATAGGATGTGTATCTAGTGAACCACAACTGCTCTTAATCATTTAAGTGGGATATCATATACTAGATATTAAGAGGTTATATCTTTGGGGATATCATATATCATTCTTTGGGCCACTTTCCTAGTTTGGGGATATCCCCAAGATGTTTAATCGGTTAAATGTCCATTTTTGGAGATATCATATACTCCGGCCATTTTCAGATACACCCAGAGGGCCTGTCAACCAGGCTTTCCAGGCAAATAGAGGCTGAAAGTGCAACCACAGCAAGACAGTGAAAAATTGGCAGTTGCTAAAAAAAAGTGTGAATCAACAACCACACATCTTCTGTGAACACCTATTAGGTGCGCTAAAAACACAGGTCGACCATTGCAGTCCGAGCAGTCCTCGATCAAGTAGTCAATGAAATAGAAGCCTGGCTCCACCGTGATCACCTCAACGACAACGGTCACTGCACGCGACGGCGGTGGACTGGCGGACTGCTCATTTTTTCCCAGCATTTTCTACCCGGCCTGGTAAACGTTTACATAACTAAAGAAAACCACCATTTTCTGGGTAAATCAACTATTATGGCCATTTTCAATAGCTTTTTGTAGGTTTACCAGGCCGGGTAGTGTCTGTAACTCTGGTCGCTATCACTCTCAAGGTCGAATGAAAAAATACAGCGTGTCACCAAGAAACAATGGGTGCATTGCGTTCAAACATGTTCAAGCACACCACGATTCTGTTATGATGTTGATACCGGTTCCACATCCTGATTTTGGGTAAACTATTAGTGAAGTATTACGACATATTACGGCATCATAGATGCAGGATGTTCATGTTTTTTGTCCTTTCCTATACTTCAAAGTTCCAAGATGATCAGAACCTATACCTTTGGAACATACCCCAAGTCACTCCTGCACTAAAGGTGTTGCTTAAATTTACTTGGTTACTAGGGGTTACAGCGCTTATAACTATAGTTAGATAAAATTATAAACCAACTGTAGCTAGACAAAAAATTATAGTTATAACAATTATAACTATAGCTGGTAACTTGGTTATAATTCCATCTATAACTTTTTATCCCCCCAATTAATAACCAAGGCGATAATTACTTTCTTATAACTTGGGGGTCCAAGTAACTTGCAGTGTTTTAGTCAGGTGATTTTTTTGATTTGTATGGTTTTCATCATGTCCAATCCCCATCTTCGGTTCACCTACAACATTCACTGCCAATATTAATTACAATGTGAGGCCCCCAAGATAGCTAAGTTGGTTTATAACTCCAATAACTATGGTTTATGGTACTTATAACTCGGGCTTATAAACCAACTTATAGCTGGGGGGCCTCACATTGTAAACTTAGTTGATAATAAATGAACATATAAATATTAAATAATATGTATATATATATATGATACATTTCCAGTATTGATCAAAAAAGCAAACCTAGCATGTTTGATCATGTTTCGCATTTTTGTTTCGCCCTGCAGCTATCTGCAGCTGCGGTACCATGTTCTCTTTCAGCTCACGGCCACAGCGAAGATTCTCCTTGATGCTAGGATCGTCCTGAAAACTGGCAGTGGGGTGGGAAATTGTGATGGAAATTGTCACCATAGGAAAAACCATAGGACAATGGTGAGAAAAAAAACATGTGGATTTAATGGGATTTATAACTGATTTATGATGGCTAAATTTATATATATAATTCCAATAACTGTGATGTATGGCAATTGTGATAGTATAGTATCCACGGGGCTTCTAAATCAACAAACACAACTGGGCTCCGCCTTGTACCAATGGGGTGATTTAAAATGAACAGGGCGAAACACATGTCACATATTCATGTATCACAATGATGTATAGGGATGAACGGGAAACCCATATGATACTGATCATATGTGATCATCATCCAATTATAAATATATATATATTTACTGTATATATATATATATATATATCAATGTTTTATTGCTGGAATCATAGTTCTCAGATGGCCACTTACAGTATCTTACAGTAACCTCGGGAAATATTTCTATGGGTCATCATGGCCATGGAAGAAGGGCAAATCATCCCTTTATCCAATTCTCGGAAATTCCCATATATATATATATGTATATACACAGCATGGTCAAGTTACATGTGTTTTATCTTGCAGCCCCTGGTCATTCCACCATGATGAATGGGAAGCAACAAATAATGGGTGTGTATATACAATATACATATGTATGAACATATATATATATATATTATATCATTATTATATCATTAGTATTATCATTATTAAAATATATATATATATATACATATATATATATATTTATATTATGATATACATTTAATATACTCATATATATATATATATTATAATTTATCTATATATATATAACACCCTTATGTGTTCATGGATTGATGGCCATCTCCCAACTGGACAATTTTCCAATTTCTGATCTGTTATCCCATCAATACCCCACCAAGACATAGTTGGCTATGTGCATCATGGTGTTCTAATCCCATGAAATATCATTTTTAAGAATCACCAAAAATCACTAAAGTCTAAATTGGACATGTGTTATCCCAAAAATCAAATATCATTATCCTGTTTAATCCCAAAGAAAGAAACGTCTAAATTATCACTATTGCCCCACCTGTCTGGTCAGAATGTATAGTGTGTTAGGCTGGAGTTCACTCCAAGAATGTTTTTTTTTGGCTAGTACAGTAAACTGGCCATGGCTATTAGTGAAATAACTGGTTATTTCTATGGGATGAGAAACACGAACTAGAAATGAGGTGACTTGTTAGTACTTATGATTGGTATTTGGGACCATAACTGTAGGTTTTTTCCAGTTTCTACCTGTATAAACATACAAAAGATCTGTGTTTTCAACTCAGCGAATCAAGGATATAAATCACTGACATCATGCCAAGTTGGCTATATATCCTTTTAAACCATTATTATATAAATCCTGAGTAAATGCCATTCAAATACCAATTCATTCCCAAACACATACCATTAAATCCCATTAAGTCACCATAAAATCCCGATAAGCTTCCATAAAATCGTTAAACAAAAAGAAGAACGACATCCCATTAAAATATCAACAAGAACAATCAAATCACCACAAAACATCACACGCACCTTGCGGAAGCTCCCTGGCGCATAGCCACCCACGTCGTGCACGTCAAGGCCCAACTGGTGACCCAAACCGTGGGGCATGAAGTGGAACATGAGACCTGCCATCACCACCCAGTGGTGGTGAGAAATCGCAGAAAAAAACATGTTGGAACCACGATGGATTTACCGAAAATTGTGATCTTGGAGGATTCAGTTATGACAAATGATGAACAGATGAAGGAAATATGATGAAATATGGTCAATGGGAAATTCAGGATCCTAAAATGGAGGTACTGTACCATATAAGGCCATATTTTGGGGGTATATCCCCTTACATAGGCCTCAAAAATAGGCCTTATATATGGTAGGTACCTCCAATTTAGGTTCCTGAAATGGCCATTGATATGGTGGATTTGCCGAAAATGGTTGAACATTGTGTTTTGGACCGATTTAGCTCAACCATGAAATCATGATGCTTTCGGAAATCAACGGTGGATTTACGTATAGAGAATTGGCCTTAAAGGGGTCGATAGCTATGACAATTGGCGATTTCACTCGGAAAACAATGGTGCATTTGCCTGAGGAAATAGATGACACTTGTTTTTTAAAGTATTTTCCGATGAACGCAATGTGATTTCACTAGGAAAAACATGGTGATTTACCAAACAAAAATGGTGATTTTGTTTTTTTAGAAGATTTAACTGTGAAAAGTGATGGAAAAAAGGGGACATGGTGCATTTACCCGGGGAACATGGTGTTTTGAAGGGATTTTCCCCTGAAACATGGGATATCATTGAGATATGATGCTGACAAATAGGAATAAAACCAACACATGAATTGCACATTCGGATTTATTCGCGACGGTCGCGCCCTAAATCTGAAAAAGCCAAGTTGGTTGAGCTAATCAAGCTAAGTGTTCAAATAATTTATGATATTTATTGGTAGAATATTGAACTAGCTAGTGGGTTTATAAACAGTCTTGTAATTGGGGTGACCAACTTTATATTATCCCTGCGTATATCAGCATTGATTCCTGTTATGTTTTCTTTATATTGTGTAAATATATATATATATATATGTATATTATATAATAACTATATATTTATATTATATTAAGATATAATATATATATATATATATCCCACCAAGTGGCATATACGCTTATTTCCCCTTCTATCATCCTTTTCCCATGTTTCCTGCTTGCATTTTTCTCGCTGCCTGCGGACATCATCTCATCCACACTGCCAACCTCAGAACTTCCCCCAGTTCTATCGTGAAGTGGTTTGAACTACCCTCTGGTAAACTTTTAATGGTGATTTAATGGGGTTTTAATGGTGAGTTTAATGGATTTATGGTGATTTAATGGGATTTGATTGAGATATACCCTCTGGTAACCTAACATGTCTATGGAAAATCGCTGTTTTCAACAGGTAAATCAACTATAAATTGCCATTTCCAATAGCTTTTTGTATGTTTACCAGTAACAAACGGTTAAGTATTGGGTTTATGGTAATTGCAACCAACTAGTTAGATGGGATTATAAACCAAGCTATATTCCAGTATATCACATTATCCCCCTACTTTTTTGGTTGGGTTAAATTCACCAGAAAGACATGTTGAAGATGATCTAATAGTCTATAGTAAGCGCCCAAAACGATGCTAAACATATTTCCCAGCTTGGTCACTTTGGGATTTCCAAATACTGTCCAGGTGTACCTCTGGCATCTTTGCGGGGGTTGCTTTTCGCCATTTCATGAGGATACAATGATGCAACCAACAGCATTTGGGCGTGTCCAAACTTGTGGAGATATGTGTACAGATAATAATGATGGGAAATTTGGAATTTTCCCAAACTATATTTGTTCAGCAATTTTGGGATAGGTACCCCTTACTATCAACTTTGGTGAGCTCAGCTAAGGTCACTACAAATTACCCGGGTGAATTAACGATGTTGCCGGGATTGACTGTAGCTATAACGAATCGTATTACAAAAAAAAACATATATGACAGCAAGGATTCTCTAAAGACAAGAAATCATAGGGCCATAGGCTGTGTCTGAACATGAGGTAGTAGAACCTCAAAATTGCATTTTTCGTAACACAAATGCTGATTGAAGTAATCACTAAATTTGGGGATACCATATAAATACAAATTAACAAAAAACAGTGATAATCTAGAAATGCTGACTGAAGCACTCACTGGATTTGGATTTGATATTTATAATATATATATATATTCTGGGTAAATTATAATATTTCACTAACCTGAATTGTTGGACCATTTGGGGATGATTTCCCATATGAAAACCATGATTCCAGTGAGGGAGAACAGTGAGGTCGTTATAACTTATCCATATATATATATATATATTTGGAGAAATCCATATAACATCTCTGATATATCAAATCCTTGCAGCTGGAGGCACCATTGGCAAAGATTCGACACCCACAGATGATGATGGACGTGAACATCTAACGGGGTTCCACAAATGGAAAAAAAAACAAAATGGTTGGTTTGTAAAGGAAAACCGAAAATCCTACTAAAGTGGATGATTTAGGAGTACCCCCATTTCAGGAAACCTCCATATATTGCTTCATTACATTGCTATTTTTGCTTTTTTTTCATGTTTTGCCTTGCCAGCAGCATCCAGAGTCTTTGCTGAACATCCCACTTTTCTTTGTAAGTTTACAACATAATTGAAAAAAAACAAACTGCAACTAAATGCCACTGAAGAAATAATCAGCCAGCCATATGTGGATGGTGTTTATACCACCCATTCATGGTCAATTTGGGATTGTTTTACCATTGCTTTACTAACTTTAAATCTTATTTAATCTTATTTAACAGAAAGCAACAAAAAATCCTCACTCCGGATGGCTATGGCTACCAACCTACCATGCGTCAAGTGTTACCCTTGTTTCCTCCACGAAAAATTGGGAGTCTGCATCAATACGCTGGAGGCGGTCGGGCATACCATGCTTCATTTCTGGGGAGTGAAATCTCCATTAATGGATAAAACTATTTTACTGTTGGCTAAATGCACTTTCCTGAGGGTTGAACTTTGATATTCTTATGGTTACTGTAAAAAAAACGCCATTTCTCATTGCTAAGCCACCATTTTTCATGGCTGAACTGGACTTCAAGGACTACATGGATCAGATTAAGCAAGCAACAAACAGGCCTGCCGCGACCATACGTTCCAGGAGAACGCGCTGTGACAAGCGATGCATGTCCTGATAGGTTGACATGGCGACAGCATTGGTGGCGTCCGTGGGAAAATGGGAGATTTAATCAAGAACAATTGGCATATCATAGGGATCTAATCCTAGTTAAGCTATATTTCTGGTTTAAGCGTGGACGAATATGGGAAAATCATGGGAAATCATCTATAAATGGGTTACAACTTGGGCATTTCCCATGTCTCAGTATATCTCAGTATATCTCAATGGATAGGTTTGCTGGTTTGCTGGTGGCCATAACTTCAAGCAAGTTAGCCGAGTTAGTGAAAAACCATCTGGGCCGTTCCGGATGGCAATGGGAAACTTCAACCTGGTAACTTACCCCTCTGAAAATAGTGGTTATAATACCAACAATAGTGGTTACATATGGTTTTATGATGGGATTATAACATATTATATTAAATATATATATATATGTTTATATCTGGTTGGTGGTTGAGCCCTACCCCTCTGAAAAATATGACAGTCAGTTGGGGTTACGACATTCCCAAGATATGGAAAGTCATAACAGCCATGTTCCAAACCACCAACCAGTATGAGAGATTGGTGGATTCTCCCTTGGTTGGTGGATTTGTTTTTCACAACTGAGAGATTGGGATTCTCCCGTGGTTGGTGGATTTGTTTTTCACAACTGAGAGATTGGGATTCTCCCGTGGTCACCCGGAAAGACATTTCAACTGCAGCTCGAGGGCTTTGGGCACACTATACCTATCAACAGAGGTTTTGAACAACCATCCATCAGTTGGTTTATCATGCTTTATTCACCAATCCAAAGTTTTAACCACCATGAATCCTAGTGAAGTTATTTATAAACTATAAACATCTCTAAACCAACGCAACGCAAAGTTTTTTCCCATACCACCACTGGGATATTCAGCCGTGAGGGACATGGTCACGTCTGGTTTTACCTAATTACCATCCTGGGATCATGTCTGCCGACCCAATCCGGTGACACCTCCTTCGAGCTTAGGTACGGCTGGATCCATAGAGTGAAATATCATGAAATCTGGTTGGTGGTATAGCTACCCCTCTGAAAAATGATGGAGTTCGTCAGTTGAGTCAGTTTGGCTTATGACATTCCCAATATATGGAAAGTCATAAAAGCCATGTTCCAAACCACCAACCAGGCATGGTTATGACTTGTGTTAAACTACCCACAACCTCAATGTTCCATGATTTTCCCATGGTTTTCCTATGGTTTTTCCTATGGTTGAAACCATATGGTTAAAACCATAAAACCACCATTTTTCATGGCAAAATCACTAACTAACTAGCATTCCTGGGGCTCAATTGTTAACCAACGTTCACATCACAACGGGGAACCTCAGATTTTTTTGGCTCAGCTAAGTCAAAACCATGGTATATGATGGAATCGTATCATTATACCATATAAGATTCAGGGAATATTCAGATATTATAATGGAATATGGGAAATGATCATGGAATCACTGAATAATGGGAATCATTATCATTATTCAGATGGAATCTTTGGCCATTCAGATGGAAATTGAATCATGGAATCATGGAATCATTATAGCTGAAAAATACCATTAAAAGGATATGGTCATCCATCCTATATTGGGAATCATCCTATATAAGGTATGGTCATTATCCTATATTAATATTAATGAAATCATTATCATTGGTATATAAAACCCTATGAATGGCTATGAGCATTTTTTTTGTGGGAAAACAAACCATTGTTTTGACCATGGCACATGCATATCGGTCTTTGTAGCTAGACAATCCAGTTCCAGCATAGGCATTCTCTCCTCAGCCTCAGGAAGAATCCTGTATATCATGAAAGATCTCTATTTTGCAGATTAGATCATGCTATATCCAGATTGTCAAAACAAAAAGATTATCAAACAAAAAGCAGACTGGCAACCTCGAAGCCCTGAAAAACATGTTGGTGTTTGGGCACGTTCATCCCATTTATTGGATAGTGTAAATATGAACTTATTTCCCCATAGTTACGATATATATATCTGGTTAGTGGTATACCTACCCCTCTGAAAAATATGACAGTCAATTGGGATCATTATTCCCAATATATGGAAAAATAAAACACATGTTCCAAACCACCAACCAGATATAGTTTGATGGTTAAAATTCCTACATGATTGTGATGACGTTTTTTGCATCAACCGACAAGGGGCTTGCAGCCACTGCTCGCATAGAATGTGGCCCTCCCACTATAAGTTAGTGTATGATCCCATCTAAGTACAGCCGTACCATAAACCCAAACATTAAGCAAGTTAGTTCGACCAACTTGGCCATCATAAATCAGCTACAAATATCTGTAAATCCCAAATCAAATCACTATTGTTTGGTTGTTTAAATCACAACATGTTCCGTTATTCTATGTTTTTTTTCTATAGTTGTTGCTTGTTTTCCCATCACGTATTTGTTTCTCCATCATGTTTTTTTCCGTATGGTTTGTTCTTCTATGTTTTTGTTGGTTTTTCCTATGGTTTTTCCTATGGTTAAAACCATGAAATCACCATTGTTCGTGGCAAAACCACCATGTTCCCATGGTTTTCCTATTGTTTTTCTATGATTTTCCTGGCTTTTCCTACGCTTTTCCCATGGTTTTTCTATAGGTTTTCCGATCCCACCGCCAGGACCGTCCTTGTAGGACACCCCCGGCCGCAACTTGTGCTCCACCGCCTGGACCGCGTCCCAGACCGCCTGGAGAGGCGAGGGCGGGGTGGGGCCCCATAGAGAGTTGATTTACCCATTAATAGCATGCTGATTTTCCAGAGTTCTGTTAGTTGACCAGAGGGTATATCCCAATCAAATCCCATCAAATCCTATTACATCCCATAAAATCCCATTAAATCCCCAAAATGTGGAGTGAATATATGGGAATCATATGGGAATTATATAAGTTCCACTTTAAATCTGTAAATGAGGATTTGTTCCATTGCCACGTCGGATTACGAGGGTACCTACTTGCCGGTACCATTTTTTAAGGTGGCAAATGGGCTACGACCATAGTATACCCAACTTATATATTGACGATCACAACGTATATATAACTATATATACAACTATATATATATATATAACTATATATTATATATAACTATATGTTATATATAACTATATATTATATATAACTATATATATATATAATATATATGTATATGTATGTTATAAACACTTGCTCCCTGGAATACAAATCCAAATACGCAATATCAATCTATACACCAAATATATATATATACACAGTTGAACCAACATATACTTGATGATTGCATCCAATTGTTTAATTGATTTGATTCAAGTCTTAACCAACACATGCATATGGCTATAAATTCTATAAACAAATTTAAGTTATGTTTTTGGTTGCTTAGGAAGGTAGGTTCCTTTTCAAGAATAGTTCATGTTTGAATTCCAATTTCGGCTGGTTACAGTAAATTTCAAGTTGAACCCCAGTTGTAGTCGATCCTATCTTTGGCTGTCCAAAGTAGAGTTTACATAAAAACGAACATAACTATGGACGAAAAATGTACATTTGGGGTGTTTGCAACATTCAGACACACCGCAATATCATATTTTTGAAGGTTACATACACCATCATATGAATCATATCTCATGATACAATGATCTCCGCATTTTGATAACCATGCGGTGAGGGGTGCTTTAAAAAGGGGTGCTTATAACATGGTATAACTCTGGTGCGTACCACCTCCATCGGTTCGAATACCTCCATGCCTACCCTCTGGTAATTTAACATAGCTACAATGTGAGGCCCCCAAGATATCTAAGTTGGTTTATAACTCCAATAACTATGGTTTATGGTACTTATAACTATAGTTACTGGGGCCTATAAACCAACTTATAACTGGGGGGCCTCACATTGTCTGAAAAATCTCCGTTTTCAATAGCTATGTTAAATTACGAGAATGTACGGTTTAAGTCCAAATATAAACCCAACTACTTTGCTCAAACGTGGCTTGCTGGACAAAAATATTTTCCAACAAACCTCCATTTTTTATATCCTTGTATTCCTTACATGTGTTTAAAAACATGATCTTCCATAGCAAACTGTAAGTTACCAGAAGGTATATCCCAATCAAATCCCATCAAATCTCATTACATCCCATTAAATCCCCAAAATGTGGAGTGAATATATGGGAATCATATGGGAATATGGAGGGATTTCTGGGGACCCTCCGCCTCGTAAACCACCTTCTGCGGAACACTGAAGCGTCCAGACCTGTTACGCCGTTTCCGCCATTTCAAATGCGGGGCATGGAACGATGGAAAATTTCAGCTCCCTGAGAAGTCATTTATAATGGTAAAGATTATATATATACAATATATATCATGAAAATATTATTATAATGGTAAATATTATAAAATAATGGTATCATATGAATGTATATAGATACTCAATTGATCATTTTTTGCGTATTTATCAATATTCCACTGATATGTTGTTAATAGTCACCATTGAATGTATGTATATATATATATACTTAGACCTTTCAAGTACCTGGATCAAAACGGGTGAAATTACTGATAGGCTGTTGTTGAATACATTTGTTGAACACCTGGAGGGTCTAAACATATACTATATAGGAGGGTCTAAACATATACTATAAATATATATATATATATATAGCAACATGTTACAATAAATGAATATATATATATACATACAATTATCGAAGGAAGTTTAGAAGTCAAACTTCCGACAATATGGACAGATGAAAAGCAGAGATGGGAAGAGTCAGAGAGAAGAGAAAAGTAGAAGAGAGAAGATCAGAGAAGAGAAAGAGTCAGAAGAAAGAAGATGCAGGTGCGCGAAAAGGTAGGAAAGTCGCGAAACACTGTGTTTTTTCAATGATTTGTGGCTCCGGAGGGTCGAAAAGTAAGCTCGCTAAAGTGGCGGGTGCGGAGCCATCTGGCTAAAAATTGCACGCCGTTGTGGCGCGAAGCACATT
>Ga0126342_10010132_pt1 | contig 16859 bp, 10 predicted proteins | sample Cyp1metagenome_FD_92528 | JGI IMG/M metagenome (GOLD analysis project Ga0126342, IMG submission 92528) | Coral microbial communities from Lord Howe Island, Old Settlement Bay, Australia - Cyphastrea 1 metagenome | ecosystem: Host-associated > Invertebrates > Cnidaria > Coral ... | reverse complement strand
AGCTGCTCTAAGCCCTCAAGAGCATCACCAAAAGAGCACTTGAGAGCTGATATGAGCCAGTTGTGAGTTGAGTCCGTGCCTCTCGTGTGTTAAGAGCACTCAAGAGGGATTGAGAGCCATTATGAAGGGTGTAAGACTCAGGATAAGGGATGATGAGGGCTTTTAGAGGCACTATTAAGGATTTTGAGGCCTTTATGGGCTCTTTAGAGCAGTTATTTGACTTACCTGCTCCCACCGCCAGATAGGGAGGGTCACACCCAAGGGGGTAGCAACTGCTTTCTATGAACTATTTCTACGTACCATTTTCAATAGGTATGTAACAAATTCTGTTAAATTACCAGATGGTATATGTCTCCTGGAAAAGCTGTGCTGGCTGAATAGCATTAAAGAGCCTGTTCTCGTCTCGTTTTTTGCCACGGTGTTCCACCTGATCTTACTTAGGCCATGGGATTAGCAAACTGGTGTGTAAGTGGGTTACAAACCACTATATCCCGTTATTTCCCAATGATAATCCATTTACTAAGTAGTTAACTAACGAACCATGGACCATCTATGTTTTAATTTTAATTTGCATGTCTTTACATCATCATGGCCATTGCTACAGATTAGCTTTCATCGCTGGGCCATTTCACACCACACCACGTCCCGATCAATTTAGGACCCCGCCAGTCCCGTGAAATGTTTGTTGGTTTATAGTTTCACCCCATGAATATGTCACACCATGAATATTAGTTCATTATCTTGATCTACTAAAAAAACATAGACTATACCATGATAGTCCATAATATACCATACATCTGGGTAAATTACAATAATTCACTAACCTGAAGTCAGCCCATTTGGAGATGATTTCCCTTGTTAACCATGATTCCTTCGGTCGCTCAGGGTTCGGAGTGAGGTCGTGATCAAATTTACCCAGAGAAGTATAGCATAAAATCTACTATAACATCTACCATCGCCGTAGCAAAACAAATCTACCGTGAACTTAGCTGACTTAGCTACGGCGAGCTCTCCGGCCTCGCAACATCGAGTCCAGGTCATCTTGACCTGGGTGAAGATGTTCCCACGATGGATGATGAGAATAAACATGTCTATGTCATATTATATAATTGTAAAGAATTGCATATATATACATATATATATACATATTATATAATACATATATATATATATACATATATATATATAAATATACATACATATATATATACATACACATATATATATATATACATACATATATATATATATATATACATATCTACACCTATACATATATATACATATATATATATATAGACCAATATCTTGAAGAATATAATTATAGTATAACCCCCTATACAAGGCCAATCAATCATCAACAGGGCTTCAACAATCCAGGATTGACATGATTTAGCTGCCATTGTCATTTAGCCACTACTAAGAGTTGAGGCTTCTCGTTACCCTTGCCTCATATCGCTACGTGCCAGAATTGGATCATGGAAACACCGTTGAAACCGCGAAGGTTTAATGATGGTATAAACAATTTTATGACCCTCTGGTAAAGTAACACAGCGAACTGGAAAACCACCATTTTTCATATAGGTAAATCAACAAACTAAATGGACATGTTCAATCGCCATGTTAAACTACCGGAGGGTATTCTTTTTATCCCTTTTCATTCAAGAAACCACACTGTGTGACCCGATTGACACTTGCCTGGCCCTGGCATATCTACTGGCTCCTGCAGTGAAAACGCACCATGTTTCATGTGTTTCGTAGCTGACAATCCAAGGGAAAAACTGGAAAGTAGAGGTTTACAGCTGTGTCAACCAATTGGTTTACAGAAAAAACTCAGAAGATCTGGAACTGGAATGCTGTGACTGTGCAGGTCAATGAGACAAAATGGTTTGTCCAAAAACAAACAGATTTGGCAGAGTTATTTTTTATGGGCGTATGTCATGATATATAAGCTGAGTTATAGTTGAATGATATTTCCATTTCAAACTGTTAAGGGCCATAACTGCAAGATTTGGGGGTTTCCTGAAATGGGGGTACCCCCGAATCATCCATTTATAGATGGATTTTCCATGAAACCATCCAGCTATTGGGGTATCCATAATTTACGGAAATCCCCATTTACCAGATTGTGTGACAATCGTGATGGGGGAAATGATGTCTTAAACGAATGTATTTTGGGTGGACAAAGCCATACCTTCATCTGCACGTCCAGACCTGTCTTGGATGGCGAAACCTACTGCGAATAATGAAACGATGAAGCAAAAGACAATGATGCTGATAAGCATCAGAACAGAAATAGCAAACATACCCTCTGGTAATTTAACGTAGCTACTGAAAATGGTCATTTATAGTTGATTTACCCATTAAACATGGTGATTTTCCATAGCTACGTGGGTTTACCAGAGGGTATTAAATGCTTTCCAAACACATATGATTGTTTTTTAAGATGGGCTATTCCATGGTACCATTTATTCAAAGTCTCCCTAGGCCAGGGCAGACCTATATCCCCATTTTGGTTGGGTCTGTATTTATATATAATTGTATCCCCATTCCCAAATGCTCCATGTATAGTATATTTACCTACAAAACTGGGTGATTTATGGGGCAAATGTTGGGATTCATATTCCAGCACCATGGTTCGCATATGAGATTGTGGTTGGTTTTATACCTCTTACAGTATTTTTCAACATCTATGTAAACGTTTACAGGAGGCTACCTCTATATTGTATAAACCATCTATAGATTCACCTGGTGATCATCCATTCATATCCATATCCATAAATATCAATGTTATATCAATTCGAAAATGATAGAATTATCCAGTACTACCATGTTTTTGCTTTCATATCTATACATAAAATTGTGTATTACGTATTAGTATCAATTAATATCATCATGTGCTTCTTATTGACGGAATTGCATTAATCATTAATCAAACAATTAATGGATATCAACCCACCAATTAATATAGCATGCATACTTATATGTATGTATAGCGGAAATAAGATCAATAACTGTGTATAATTATATATATATATATATAACTTGCTGATGTAACCTGATTGAAAGCCAAGTGGAATTATAATTCGGTTACACTTATGGCCTAACTAACACACACTTACAAATGGAAATTTATAATTCCATATAATTCAACTATAACTCAACTTATATATATATATATAAATATTTCATCTAAGACAATCATGACTAATACACCCATAAAAAATAACGGCTCCATCGATGAGTTTCCCACCAAAAAGGCTCCATAGACTTCGGATGGATTTCCCATGGATTTCTCCAATGATTTTCCGTGGGAAGCTCCTCCGTGCGCGCCGCTGCGTTCTCAGACATGGCCAACAGCAGGCGCATGGCTGCCTGAAGGTGCGTCGCTTCCTATGGAATTCACGGGGTAACTGAAAATGAATTCATGGTACATATCCATTTAATATGGACAATATGCATTTATGGAAACATGCCATATTTCATTAGTATGGAAATTAGAAAATGACCAGGGAATTATTATATAATCTGTATCTATGATAATTCACGGAAGATTCCTTGGAAGTTCACTGGAATATGAATGAAATATATATATATATGGAATTTCAACAGTCTCAGAGTATAAATGGGAATTCATCTTATCCATGGAAATTGATGGAATATGGCAGAATCACCATGAAACTGGAAGATGTTTATGGAATTTCGGCAGAATTTTCGCGTGGTTTTTTCAGCTGGAGTTGATTTTTCATTCCATGGGGATTTGGTCTGATTTTTGGGGATTAGGTCTGATTTCACATTAGGTCACCCACTTCAACTAAGACTTTTTGAAAAGTCAGTACTATGGATGGGATTTTCCATAGGCTTAATTCATGTTAATTCATAGTTAATTGAACATAATAACTCTCCAACTGGGTATGCCTCAAATTGACCACCATTTTGGGCTTGTCAAATACTACAGACCAATCGTGTAGGTCCATTGGCACATTGGTACCCCGTGTTTGATGCTTATCTGTGTGGGGTTCCTACATATCCCCAATTTCTGTTGAATATTTCAATCATGTTCAAACCCACCAACCAGCCAATCATCGGTTGTTTGTCAAGAAATATAGCCCCATGCTTGCTGTTTATATATGTATATGTTTATATATACATATATATATATATATATATATATACTCATGACAAATCTCCCATTGACAGGGGGGTTAACAAATCCATGCCGATATTGTCATAAAACTCCACAAGAACGATGACATTTCAATAAATGTTATTAAACTCACCAGGCAAAGCAGACTGATTGGATTATATCATATACAATGTGGTGCCCCTCAGTTATAAGTTGGTTTGTAAACCCCACTAACTATAGTTGTATTTACCATAAACCATAGATCCATAGTTATTGGAGTTATAAACCAACTTGGCTAACTATGGGGCACCACTTTGTATCCCGTGTCTGCTGCTGCCCCATGTACCCTGACACATCCCACCATGGTATGTTAAAGCAATACTGCCAGCATGGCCAGCACGTTGGAGATCCACAGCTATCCCAGAAAAAAAATCAACACATATCTACGAATGTTGCTTGCTACTTCCCCATTTATCTGGCTAGATTACCAACTCACCACCCTGGAAAAAGGTCATTTTGAGATAGCTACCCTTACAATTCCCATCATTTGCAGTGACGTTGTGGTGACATTGTTGTCCTTTACCCAGTAAAATTTGGCAATAGCCCAATTGTTGGCTAACCCCCTAACTTATATTCTGTTAAACTCCGATTAAAACCCAGTCAATCTATGAAACATATCCAATTCCCACCACGATTAAACTGAATTTCCTCAGATTTAGGGAGAGTAAAACCAACACTTGGCTGTGTCTGAAAAGGGGGATACCACTAAAATGCGATGGCACATAGCCATTCTAAATCATTTTAATAGAAAACATATGGGAAAACCATCGAAAACCATCAATTTTGGAGGCACAGAAAGTTTCCGACAGACTCCATTTGCTACTGAAACCCATCCGGTCACCTCTAGTCCGCGCACCGCCGCTGCAGCAGAGGCCATAGACAGAACCAAGCGATTGCCTCGCCAAAAAAAAATGCCATGGCCCCAGAGGATATAGGTAAAATGGTGATTTAACCAGCAAAATCGCTGGAGTTGTAAACCAGCAAAAGTAAGTTAGAAACCAAAGTCTATTGCTGTATGGCTATCAATTGGCTATCATCCATCCGGTTTTCATCATGAAAACTGTGAAGTTTTCGCTTGAAAAAATGACATTATTTCACTGGGAGTCAACGGGCAAAGCCTGGGACCCGTGAAGAGTTCGCATTTTGCAAAGGGAAATGTGCGGATAAAAACACACATGTGGAATGGACCAACAAAAACTGTGGCTCACAGTCTTAATGAGCAGAAATGTGGATTCAAAATGATTCAAACATATGCCTGGATAAATCATAATAATTCACCAACCTGAAAACGAGGGATGGTTACCCTACAATTCCTATTATTACAGAAACATTCAAACTTATAATGAGTTGTACTTCAATGTTTGATTACCCTCTGGTAATCAAACATGGTAGTGGGGAAATCCACCATTTCTGCTTGATTGTCAGCAACTGCCCCCATTTATACGGGAATTTCCCAGCCAGCCATGTTTGATTCGCAGAAGGTAACTCAAGATTTGCGGGTTGCAGGTTAAATGGGTATGGGTCAAAATTAGGTACCAAAATTATGGATGGTTAATATTAAACTAGACATTCACATCTGTGGTCCCCTAGGTCTTCCATTTTGACCCACATCCAAATCAAGTCATGGTCAAGATTGGTAAGCCCCGACTGCGGGCTGCAAATTGAGGCAACTGCCCGGACCAAGTCAACAGGTTTTCGGCCTTAAAAGTGGTGGAAACGGATAAACGCATAGGTAGCCAGGTACCCTCTGGTTATGACTAACAGTTCGCCATGGTATAGATGGCCCTAATCGAAATAGATGGTTTACCTATTAAACATTGTGATTTTCCATTTTGCGGGGCGCCCCGTCTCGATCGTTTTTTGTTTGACGGGGGATACCCCGCCTGGAGATTCCCAGACATAGGTCACCTTCCTTAGTGAAGCCCCGTCAGCGGCCCGTCAGCGGCCCGTCGGCGGCTAAAACGGCTGGATGCTGGGTGTTTCGTTGATGAACATCTGGTTGGTGGTTGAGCCCTACCCCTCTGAAAAATATGAGGTCGTCAGTTGGGATCATTATTCCCAATATATGCAAAAATAAAAAATGTTCCAAACCACCAACCAGACATGTTAAATATCTGATGATATTTATAGTTGTCATCAATCAAGAAAATCACCCATGGTTGGTCTGGAGCTGGTACTTTACATGCACAACAAATAGACAAGTTCCATCCACAGTCAAGTCACTGGGTACCCAAACAACAAGTCCAGATAATTGTTCAAACAACAAAAACAATGGATTTTACATGATTTTACAGTAATGGAGGGCATACCCCACTTGCAGACACACCCAATCATCATGTTACTGGTTATATATTCCATGATATCACCATTCTAGTTGGTTTTACACTGTGATTCCTGCTCGACACTTTGACCACCGTAAGAACAAACTATCAAACAAATAGAATAATGAGAATAAAATGGACAAAATATGAAAAAAAAAACTTCATGAGAGTTTCCTGTTTGTATCACTTGTAAATCACATGTATAGGTCGTCAATAATCATGTTTTATTTGGATGGTTATCTATGTGCGACACATCCGAAAGTCACCCACTGACTCAGAAAAAAAAAGGTGATGACACCAACTTGGGACGAAACAAAACAAAGTCCTCACAATGACTTAACATTGACTCAACATCATCCAACATCATCCAACACCGTTCTGGCCCAACTAAGAGGTATTTTTTCATGATAACCTGAGTAACTCGGAGTTATTCCATAATTTCCATAGCTGTTGGGCCATAATTTCAACGTCGCGACCCAGTCCCAGTCCCAGCATCTCCGGGTCATAGAAGTAGGTGGAGGACTCGTATCCCATGTCATGCTCAAATGGGCCGAGCCTTGGGCGCCGGCTAAGCAGGAAAACCCAGAAGCAGTAGAACATCAAAAAAAACAGGAACAACTGTTCGAAGATGTCATCATAAAAACAAAACAAAATCATAGTATCATATAAAATATTAGATAATAGTTTCAAATCATATAATATAAACATTAAAAAAACAACCACATCGATATAAAGTGGAAATGCAAATCATAATAAGATCAGAATAATCATCCAACAGTTCCAACATTTGGCAAAATAGTGGAACACATCAGCGTAAGTCGATGTACAAAAAACACCCTTCGCTAAGCGCGCCACAAGCATCCCCGGAAGGGATCCTCCTGAAACCATAGTTGATCCATATGGCTTTGGGTTACAGCCGTGGATTGAACAAAAATAACATAGTTTGCAATTTAGAGTTTAAGTTCCAATCACGATGGTCCAAAGGGTATTGACATTTATTCACCCATCCCCAGTCAGTTTGATAGCATTTAAATTTATATATATACATACGTTGTTTTATATAACATTCATGTATACACGCGTATATATATGTACATATTAAAACAATAAATCACAATAACTATGGAAAATCACATTTTTTTAGCTGGGTAAATCCACTATTTCAATGGGCCATGTTCAATAGTTTTTTGTATGTTTACCAGAGGGTACCAATCATCCCCAAATAGTGGAATCATTCGTTCATGTTTTCCACCGGAAGGGCACGCCAGAAAACCATCATTTGTTTTCAACATTTATTTTTTCAACAAGCGTTTTTCATGTGTTTTTTTCGAAATTCCATATCTCCTCCAGGTGTCTAAAGATGCGCACTCTCCTCCTGCTCCGGAGACAGTTCGCCCCAGGGCCTGCACTGTGTGTTGGTTTATCACTACAAAAGGATGGTCTATTTCATGGCAAATCCAAAAGAAAAATGGATGGTTTGGGGAGATATAACATTATTATTATTGTTATTATTATTATTTTATTATCATTATCATTATTATTAATTAATAATGAAATATTATATATTATATCACATAGACTAAAAAATATATTTAATATAATAAATATAAAATATTACATGGTATATATTTAAAAATATTTTGTTGTTTTTATATTATATTTTAATATTCAATATATAATATAAAAAATATAATATTATAAAAAATATTTAATATATAGTATTTAATATAATACAAAATATATAATATAAAATATATATTATATAATATATTATATATATTATATATTATATCTTTTATATTATATATTAAATTAATTATGATATATTAAATATTAAATATTTGATATTATATATTATATCGTTTATATTGAATATTAAATATTAAAAAATATATTTTATAAATTTAAAATTTTAAATTACAGATTATATATAATATTTTATATAATGCCAACACCGGATTAATAAACCTCCCCCCCCCCCAGAAGGTAGGGGGGTACCTTCTGGCTAGTTTTCTTGACGACCCCTTAATAATAAGCAACTCTGAACCATAAAACTTTGGATATGGCTTACGTCAATTAAATCTTAATAGAATTCCATTGGATTTGTTAAAAATTCATGGATCAGAAAGGTGGTTGATTAATCAGGGGCAAACCCTGGTTATTATTAATGGGGGACATGAGCTCATGGGGGGTACCCTTTGGGAGCTATCCAAACTGATGATTTTTAACAAGATTTTAATTAGAAATCGATCATTTGGGGAATAGTTGTTTTTTGAAATTTTCAATGATCAACTTAAACCTGAAGTATAACAATGATGATTACAAAAAGGTAAAAAAAAAAAATTGGAAATAAAAAATGTTGGATAAAAAAATTGGTTTCCGAAGTGGTGGTTGATTAATCGGGGGTAGGCCCACCGGTTTATTAATCTGGGGGGACCACCTGCTTTTAAATTACATTTTTTTTTGGGGGCAATGGTGGTTGATTAATCCGGGGGGGATTCTTAATCCTCACTTGACATTATTATATATTAAATATTATATATTAAATATTAAAAATTTTCTATCATTTTTTTAAATATATATTACATATTACAAATTACATATTATATATTATATTTTAAATATTATATTTTATATTTTATATATTATATATTAAAAATTAAATAGTATATAATATATATATTACATATTATATATTTTAAATTTTATATTATATATTATATATTAAAAAGTATATATTGTATATTACATATTATATATTTTAAATTTTATATTATATATTATATTTTAAATACTATATATTATATATTGTAAATTATAAAAATATTATATATTCTGGTAAACATACAGAAAACTATGGAAAATCACCTATTTCTATGGGTCATTTTCTATAGGAAACTGTTAGTTGACCAGCCCCACTACTACTACTACTGCTGCTGCTGCTGCTACTGCTGCTGCTACTGCTACTACTGCAACTACTACTACTACTACTACTACTACTACTACTACTACAGATACTACTACTGTTATTATTAATAGTACTGCTACTGCTGCTGCTACTACTACTACTATTACTACTACTACTACTACTACTACTGCTACTACTACTACTACAGATACTACTACTGTTATTATTAATAGTACTGCTACTGCTGCTGCTACTACTACTACTACTATTACTACTACTACTACTACTACTACTGCTACTACTACTACTACTACTACAGATACTACTACTGTTATTATTAATAGTACTGCTACGACCACCACCACCACTGCCACCGCCACTACCACTTCTCATACTACTACGACTACTACTCATACTGTTACTACTGCTACTACTGCTACTAAATAGCCAGTCAACCCAGCAACAGGCCGGTCAGCCGGGCAACCGGCTGGTGAACCGGGCAAACGGCCGGTCAACCGGGCAATCGGCCAGTCAAGTAAACAACCAACCGGTGAACCGGGCAACCGGCTGGTCAGCCGGTCAACTGGGCAACCGGCCGTTCAAGGCAACTGGCCAGTCAGCCGGTCAACCAGGCAACCGGCCAGTCAGCCGGGCAACCGTCCGCCCAACCGGGCAACCGGGCAACCGGCCGGTCAGCCAGTCGACCGGGCAACCGGCTGGTCAACCGGGCAACCGGCCGGTTAACCGGCCGCTTGACCGGGGCCGGTTGACCGGGCCGGTCAGCCCGGTTGCCCGGTCACCGGTCGGAACCAGCCCGGGACCGGCCTTCTGCACATATCAAGATGTCCATCACCAACTGATGGGATTCGAACATGTGGGGCTCAAAAGCATTCAAAACCCCTGTGCATCTGTAGTTCACATGAGAATAGAATGGATTTATAGATGTTATAAATTCTATAGAGTGGATTTATTTAATTTTATATATAGTATTTATAGAAAAATAGATTTTAATGGATTTCTATAGAATGGATTTATTTATAGTCATCATCGGAAAAATCTAGATTCTAGTGATTCATAGCCATATTTGAATCTGGTCACAGACAGTACGAATCGTATAGGTCTGATTGAAAATGGGCGCCTAACTCCAGTGGTTTGAATCATAGTTGTCCCTATCAGATAGTGATAATGCTGGGTAATACCCCATTTTCAGACACCCCATTTTCATCATATTACTGCTTAATTATGTATATATATATCGCATGAAATCACGGCTCTAGTTGGTCTTAGATGCATACAATGTGAGGCCCCCAAGATAGCTAAGTTTGTTTATAACTCCAATAACTATGGTTTCTGGTACTTATAACTATAGTAATACTATAGTTACTGGGGCTTAAAAACCAACTTACAACTGGGGGGCCTCACATTGTACACATGTTCAATCTTTGGCAGTCAACCAAAAGATCATCCTTTGCTGGTTGTCTGTGGTTATTTTCTCCCTCTCAATGGCCAAGTGGGCCAAAATCCTCGGATGAAATCCCAATGTGTTTGATGTAAAAAAACAACAATAGCCCATTATTAAAAACAAAAAAACATGTAATCTTGGCCAGATATCACATTGAAATAAATTAAACATCTACTATCATCTATTTTTACCTTAAATATCCAAACAAAATATCCAATTGGTAAAACCCACATATCCCAACAAACTATAGCACTCTATAGCTCCAAAAAACAACATATTCCATTAAGCCCCCATGTTTTTTATCGGAACCTGATGGAGTCATCGATCATGAGGTCAGCCTCATGTGGCCTCGGCGCCCGGGGGGATGCTTGGTGAACTTGGGTGAATCCCACATGAATCCACCAGAAGAAATTGGGCTTTATGATAGTTGGAATATATAATTGAAGAATATAATTGAAGAATATAATTGAAGAATATATATATATATATATTTGTATATGCATAGTTTTATAACACAATCATGAAGATGATTTCACTGTCACAATTTCTAGTTGGAATATTTTACATTGATGGAACTCTTCCTTATATCCATGCATGTTATCGTTCGTTATTAAACATGTTTTTTTTACTATTTTTTTGGTGGGTAGATAATCATTCCAACCAGGACTGTACTGTAAAACAATCCAACTTAAAACCACCGGTCCACCATGACGAAGCTGGTGATTTAGCTCGCTCGTTGGTGAACCTAGGGAACCTAAGGAGCCCTCCGGGGTTCAAAAAATGGCTATAGCTATGCTGTCAAAACAACCTCCTGGAAGTGGTGAAATCCCAGGCGGAACCCCCCAAGTTCCCCCATTTGCTGATGTGAGATTGCCATAGGCTGATCATCAAAAATCATGGAGCATGAACTTTCATCATCGCCCCCATTAAGATGGCACGGCATTTCTCAATACCCTCTGGTAAACTAACATAGCTACGAAAAATCACATTTTTTTGTAGGTAAAACAACTATAAATGGACCATTTTCAATAGCTATGTTAGTTTACTGGAGGGTATTTCTCGGATCTGTTTCAAGATCAAGGACGGTGTATGTTGATGCAGAACAACTGAGAGGCTGACATGCCACGAGCAGCAGCCCTCCAAGCCAGCTCTCCTCTGCAAAGGACCATGTTTTTTGACGAGGTGCAAATGGAGGGTGTACATGCAATGTGAGGCCCTAATATAAGATAATATATGGGGATCTATCTCCTGTAACCATCGTTCACTTAGCATGCCCTTAATGTTGCTGGCCTTTTGCTGCATCAATTCCTGGGTTTTTGAAGCTGGAAAAGTCGACTTCTAAGCTCCAAACGAAACACCCCCATTGTTAATGGTTAAGTCCTTTATGTTCAAACTTACAATGTTGGTTCTTTTCCATTCTATCCCCATATCAATCCATATCATTAATTGTTGTTAATTATACATTATATTGACATATTGCATGGTAGCACCGTAAAGTTGTTGCTTGGTTTTATACCGATTACTGTTCATGGTTTACGTTTAAATTTCCATGTCTGATGGTACAAAGTGGGGCCCCCGTTTCCATAGCTGTAAGTTGGTGAACAGTTCACCAAAAAATAACTGTTGGATTGATTCATGTTTGCAAAGCAATAGTATGAATGGGCGGTATAAACCATCAAATATGCTTGGTTTATTATTGTTGTACTAAAATTGGTTGATATCTCAAACTTGTGTTTAGCAATGTAGTCGCCATGTCGACGCCACCCCTGCCAATTAGGCCTGCCATGGACCCTCCTGTACCTACTAGAAACCTATGCCCACAGGCTTATAGAATCTACCTAACAACAAACATAGTGTTTGAGGATCCATAAGGATCCCATCTTTTTGCTACAACTATAGATATCCCATATACCATTGCATATCCTTATGTTTGCTAATCACCTTAATATCATGATATACACTCCCGTTCCCATGGATATGAAATGATATTACGGTGATTAGCACCAGGTATATCTATAGTTGGATGGTTTCTAACTCGGTAAACCCACTTAACCCAATTTAATAAACGATCCCCCAAATCACCGTTTTTTATGGATGGTATTATTGGGTTTCCCTCATTATACGTATATATATCCCATATGCTCCATGTATGGAATATTTACCATCATTTACCCCTATAAATGGTTCAAATGTAGGTAAATATTCCATACATGGATCCTATGGGTATGTATGTATATATATATATATATTGATTGATTGAGGTTGCCTAAAATGGGGGTTCCCCAAAATCACCCAAAAGTAGAACATTTTAGTGTTGAAACGCATGGTGGTTTGGGGATCCCCGAGTTTAAAAGAAACCTCCATCCTCCATAGTCCATATGTTATCAAACAGTTACCTTCGGGTAAACTAACAAAGCTATTGAAACTCAGCATTGCTATAGGTAAATCAACGAAATAAATGGCAATGGTCATCACTTTTTCATAGCTATGTTCAATTGCCAAAGAGTAACATACCTACCATAAATAGTCATTTTTATGGTGTTTTATGGAAAATGGCCATTGATTAATGGAAAATTGCCAGTAATAGGACTGGCAAATCCCCACCATTTTTGGTATCATGGGATTGATCTAAGGGAAAAATTACTTCGGAAACCTCTATATTTGATGGTAAAAGCCATGGTTTCCAGTTGTATATAGCCATGGACCTTTATATAGTTAAGATCTTCCCTGAAACCAATCCACGTGAGTGAATTATAATATTTCACTAACCTGAAATAAGGCTATTTGGGGATGATTCCCCGAATCCTAACCATGATTCCAGGCTTCGGTCGCGACGTGAGGTCGTGATCAAATTTACCCAGATGGATTTCCAGATGGATTTAAAGATGTTCATCATCGGAAAAAATCTAGATTCTAATTATTGATTCATAGCCATTTTTGAATCTGGTTGATATATTCTAGTTAAGATCTTGCCTTAAACCAATCATATGTATAATCATGATTGTGAATATCATCTGAGTTAGTATTTAATGTTATATGAACAATTTCTCCATTTCCTGGAGGAATTCCCCATATTTCCCAATCCATGTTGTATCGACAACGAAGAAACAACTCGTCCTTTCAAGGCGCGTCGCCAGATTTGAAGCTCCACACGGATGCCTGGCAGTTCGAGCAGCCACGGTTTCCGACCGCCAGTCCCCGAGCGGATTGATTTAAGCTATGAAAAAATAGGGGAAAATCACTCAGAAAATCATCAAAAACTGGGTTGACAATAGAATGTGAATAGGGAAAATGGTGGTTTAAACTCAGAAAAATATGGATTTAAACTGATTTATGCTAACTAAGTTGGTCTAGTTCACCCAAAAAGTGTTTCTATTGGGATTAGTGGTCTAGTTCACCGAGGTTCGTCGTAGTTGGACGGGGCGATTCACTAACGGCAACGTAGACGACTTTAAACTAACATATAAATGTAGGATCTCACATTTTTTTATAGGTAAAACAGTAAACCCATCAAACAACAATTGGCAATGGTTTGAATCACATCAAAGAGTTGTGCATCTTTCAAACGGGCATTCATGTTACCATCATCCCTAAATAATGGGATCATTCGAATGTTTTCCACCGAGGGGATGGGATCATTCAATGATCTTCTATAACTATTATGAATATCTTTATATGTTGTAACTAATTATTATATTGGGATCATATTTGATTATATATATAACTATTACATCCAAAAAAACATATAACATATAATTATTCATGGTTACTTGCCCATCCCCAAAAATCACCGCGGGTCTTCTCTCCCAGCGCAACGGGTCACGGGCGACGGGTCAGCTCGGATGCTTGGCTTTCGGAAAGGACAACGCGAGGGGCCGCCTGGAGAATGGGTCAAGAGTTTTGGTGGTGGAATTGGGGGGTGATGACATCGATGCAACAGAACCATGGCATAGCCATCAGTAATCCCATGAAATATCCCATATAATTATGATGACAACATTTATGATAAACAACATTTATGATCATGGATTCCTGGCAGTTCACTCCTATTTTGGGCCTAGTAAGTGACCATAAACCAAGGATTAAGTGACCTCAAACCAAGGGAGAAAGAGGTCAGTTTGAATGGTCTGATTCAAAATACTTTTGTTGATCTGGTTGCTGGTATACCTACCCCTCTCAAAAATGATGGAGGGATGATTATTCCCAGTATATGAAAAATACTATCATCATGAACAATCATCTGATCAATGAGGAATAGTATTTTGAATCCAGTATATTGAATAGTATTAGTTATGGATTCAAGTTATACTGTTGTTGATGACCATGATCGATAATATCGATAAATATGTTTTTTTTTGTATCATGATCATCGCCTAATTTCATCTATGGACAGATTGTATTGGTAACATCATCATTGCTGTTATTCTTGATATATCACAAATCAATATAGTATTACTATTAACCCAATATGAAATGATTCGTAATGCTTTCTATTGTTGTGCCGGCTGATACAATTTAATATATATATATATTACATTATCATAATATACATCATATATATATTATCATTAAATATGTATACATATCATTTATATGATATATCTATATGATCGATCTAGACATTCTTCGTATTAATACCAAAACGCAACCCCCAAAAATGCCATGCCACGTTGGAAAGCTGGAAATATGTTTTACAATATGTTCAGTACATATGGCATCAAACTACCATTCTGGAAACACACTTTTCAGCATCCTCTTTTTGGGGGTTACTATCTATTTATATTTATATATATATATACAAAGTTATCAATTCATATTTATATCATGAGTATCAATTACAATTTATTATAGATATATATATAATCATTATTGCGAATATCATGAGTACTATTTGGTATTGATTACTATGTTATATTACTATATGTGTTGCTAATATATAACTAAGCTGTTTTAGTATTCACCTGCTAGTGCCTACTTTTTTTTAAAACTTTAGTCTCCTCTAGTAAACTAAGATAGCTATCGAAAATCACCATTTTTGAAAAGGTAAATCAACTAATAAACGGCAATGTTCAATAGCAAGCTAGCAAAGTATTAAATTACCAAAGGTTACACCATCAAAAGTGGGATATCAATCATCCATAGCTGGGGATCACAACCCGTAGATTTGCTCAAGCAATACAGTAATTTCGTATGTTTTATCGTTATTACTATTTAGTATTCACTACCATTATACTTTTAGTCCTATATATGTTTTTAGTATTTACTGTTTATAGCCATTCAGCTATTCAATACCAATAGCTATGGACAATCACCATGTCTAAGAGGTAAATCAACTGTAAAAACGATAGGTAAATCCTGTCAAGTTTCACATACTATTCTTGCTTAGTTTGAATATAGAGTTTCGTATTTCATCCTATATTCCTAGACCAGAAATGTCCTATTATATAGTTTGTAAAGTATTTTTTACAGGTTCAGTTCAATCCTAATCGTTATTGGTTCAATCCTAAGTTTTCTTAGTTGAACCATCATGTTCATGGCTTACCCTCCGATAAAATTACATAGACCCTGCCAGATAGGGAGTTGGAAGACTAGTATCCACTGAAAGAAACATTGTTATTTTATGTTTTTTTTTTCATGGTCTATTGTTCATTTACCAGAAGGTAAAATTCCAATCTAACGGTAGGCACCATCACCATCACCATCTCCATGTCCATCCTTTGTTATTCGATCATTTACCAATCTAGTACATTTTTAATATCAACCATCCAATGATTGGGGTAATGTCCTTAACACAATAATTAAAGGACCGGATAACCCCACATGTTACCAACTTCTTTAGACTTAGACTGACCATCGAAGAGCAAGAAGGGAAGAGGAAGTATAAGAGTGATGGAGCGGTGATGGTGGGTGAGTTTGTGTGTGTGTATGTATGTTCATGTACAGTGAGTGAGTGAGAGTGTGAGTGAGTGATGTGAGTGTGGT
>Ga0126342_10010131_pt1 | contig 16860 bp, 16 predicted proteins | sample Cyp1metagenome_FD_92528 | JGI IMG/M metagenome (GOLD analysis project Ga0126342, IMG submission 92528) | Coral microbial communities from Lord Howe Island, Old Settlement Bay, Australia - Cyphastrea 1 metagenome | ecosystem: Host-associated > Invertebrates > Cnidaria > Coral ... | reverse complement strand
TCTGTCTGTCTGTCTGTCTGTCTGTCTGTCTGTCTGTCTCTCTGTCTCTCTGTCTGTCTGTCTGTCTGTCTGTCTGTCTGTCTGTCTGTCTGTCTGTCTGTCTGTCTGTCTGTCTGTCTGTCTGTCTGTCTGTCTGTCTCTCTGTCTCTCTGTCTGTCTGTCTGGCTGTCTGCCTGTCTGTCCGTCCGTCCGTCCGTCCGTCTGTCTGTCTCTCTCTCTCTCTCTCTGTCTCTCTCTGTCTCTCTCTGTCTCTTTCTGTCTCTCTCTCTGTCGCTCTCTGTCTCTGCCTGTCTCTGTCTGTCTCTTTCTGTCTCTGTCTGTCTCTGTCTGTCTCTGTCTGTCTTTCTCTGTCTGTCTCTGTCTCTCACTATCTGCCTGATTCTATTCTAATCTGTTCTATTCTAATCTAATCTTGTCTCATCGAATCTAATCTAATCTCATCAATCTATCTAATCCGATCTAATCTAGTCTAGTCCAAATCTCATCTTATCTGTATATACACACGTATATGTCTGTCTTTCTGTCTGTCTGTCTGTCTGTCTATCTGTCTATCTGTCTATCTGTCTATCTAGCTATCTAGCTATCTAGCTATCTAGCTATCTAGCTATCTAGCTAGCTAGCTAGCTAGCTATCTAGCTATCTAGCTATCTATCTGTCTATCTGTCTATCTATCTATCTATCTATCTGATTATACTGTACATGCAAGTGTCATGTGAGTTGACCAAGTTAAGTGACAGGGGCTGGATTCATTGTGTTTAGGTATTTAGTCCAGGCCCGACTTTGTTGAAACTCGTCTAGCCTCATAATACCTGTGTGATACGGTACCCAATGTGATGAGATGCCTTTTTCACAGCAATGTATGTGAGCTGAGGTTACAGTATCTGTTATGATCTGTTATTTTGAAGATCTGATTGTTTGTTTGTGAGGTCTGAGAACAGCACTCAAATGCTGTTGCCCAGGGTCGGCGGCACTTCAGCAAAACATTCTTGCCTTGAAACTTGCAATGGTCCATATCAGCAGTATCAGTGATATCAGAATGAATTCTTAGGAATTCTCTGTCATTAGCTACTGGGTATGCCTGCACGGATCGCCTTAGCCTGTCGATGATCCAACCGAATGCTCAATGCAGGTTCTTACTTGTGTGAAGGAGGTTGCTTTTGCGCTGTCACCGCTGCACAAACTTGTCTCAGCTGGTCACGAAGAAGAGATGCGAACCTGAAGGCAATTTTTTCCAAGTCCCCTTCGAGGCGCAGAACCCGGAAATCCAGCGTGCTCTCAAAGTCTATCAAGTGTTTGTTTTAGCTTTCTCATATATATATATATTTACTTATATATATATATATATAATTATATGTGCTTCTGGCAACACATGCTTTCGGTAAGCTCGCAACTGCCGAAAGCCGTCTGTTACCATTGCCTCAATTGGCTCTCCATGGGCATGTTTGAGGAATAGTTTGTCAGAGGGCTTTTGAATGCTACAGAAAAATCGCCAACGTATCAACGCACCTCACGTTAAAACTTCGAAAATGTGTTCACGAAAGGTCTCAGCAATACACCCTGGTATGATATTCGAAAAACAAACTGCGGGCACGTGCTTCGGAGGTTGCCCAAAAGCTGATCAGGGTTGCATTGACTATTTAGGATATAGTTTTCTGCAAAGATTTCTGCTAAATTACGCAAACCCTCTGAGTTCCCAACCCTTAGTTGCTGGCTTCGCCACTGCAACTTTAGGGCTAATAAGCCTAAAATGAGCAACCTAGTGAGCAGCTACTTTGCAGCTACTTCCCGACTCTACTTGGAATTGAGCAGAAACTGCGCAAAACAGTTGCATTGCTACTAGTTCAAATGCAACAAGATCATGGCGAGGTCAGGGAGTGCTCCGATGCTTCACCTGTTTGCTAGTCGCCACCTGCCAGGTGAGGGCCTCTAGATTTTAAGAACTTCCCGAGCACTGTGGTGAGCTTTATGCCAGATAGTGTCAGAAAGAATGCCAGATGGGGGTTTGTAAAAACCCCGAGCCCTTTCAAATGCTTTTTCCAGACGTTATCGTGCTTTTTTCCTCTTATCGTTTTTCCAAGCGCTGGCTTCACACCTTGATCAAAGAATTCACATGAGCGAGCACAGGGAAAAGGAAAAGGAATAGTGAAGGAAGGGAAAGGAAAGAATAGGGAAGGGAAAAGGAAAGGAAAAGCAAAGGGAAAGGAAAATAAAGGCAGTGTCTCACACGGACCATTTATGATGTCAAAAGTTATCGTTTTCGTTATCGTTTTGTTATCGTTCGTGAATCCTGTGTGTGTTCCTTTTTTTTCTGGCAATCATCAAAAAAGGGGTGTAGCGACCACCTACCAGGCACCTTCCTTGTGCAGAATCTGCGCCAATTCGACAACAAACAATGAAAGGAAGAGACCAAAAGCACTAAATAGCCGCAGAGTGATGGAAAAATCAAGAACTTTGGATTTCAAGAGTCTGGGCACAGATCATTAACATAACCAACGTTATCTTTTTTTTCCTCTTATCGTCTTTTCGAGTGAAAGCTAAAAATGGCTCATGGGGGATCATGGAAGACTAAACGAATAGGCACGGGGTTTTTACAAACTCCCAGATATAGTGCCAGATACAATGTCGGATAGGATACTAGATATACTTGTGCCAAATAAGATGCCCGATAAAATGTCAGATGCAGTAGGATGTCAGAATACATGTCAGGTGTGCCACGGTGATGATCACCCGAAGTAAAGTATTTTCCGGTTTTTGGTTCAAAATTCTGCACTTGATGCTCTGCGACAGCTACAGCTACAGCAGTAGCTCGACCCTTTTCCACTCTAGTGGAGTTTCTTCAGCACGCGGAGTAAACGGTTTGCTCCCTCCTCGACCCATACTCTTTGTCCTCACGACGCTCGCGACAACACTGCACAACTATAGCAACTATCTGAATCAAAGAGACTACTGTTGGGAACAAGCCAGAGCGGAGCAGTGTACACCTTAAAATAACGGTGTAAGTGAAGACTTGTAATTTCTATGCTGCACAAGTGGGGAGTCGAAACAAAATTATCGATTGCCCAAAGAAAGGCGTCCTGACATCTTGTCATCCAAGCTGTTGAGGTTCTTCAAACGCTGCAGTAGGTCGTTGAGAGCCTCATCAAACACAGGACAGTCAGGCTGGGCGAAGACCATAAGGTCCAACGCATCAAATCACAGTGGTATCACATTGCTAGCAGATGCTAGCAGCATCTTCAGCAACTCTGACCAAAACGCGAGAAGAATACAACTACCGTCGAACTACCGTAAACTACCGTAGAACTGGTACAACTGCATTAAATCGCCTCTTCCACTTTGTCAACTCCCTGCTGCCGCTCACGACCTGGAAGCAGTCTAGTCATATCTAATCTGGTGGTGCACATGTTGAGGCGGTCAGGCACTGTCCTGTTTCTAGTAGAGGCTGCCTGGCTGAGTTTTCTTCGAATCAAATCTACCGGACCAAGCATCTTGCTGCTAATGTGGTGAAGGTAGGCAGCAAAGGCAATTGATTTGGTCGCTACAACAGGTCGGCTGATATCGTGTGTTTTCTTTGCCCAGCAGATGCAAAGAACGGCAAGAGGTGACATTACTGGAACTACTTGCATTTGTCAAAGACGAGACTGTAGTGAATGTGTGAGAATTTGCGAATTTCTGATCAGCATTGGAAGGATTTTGTTGGGTCCCTGACGTTCAAGGCAAACAAGTAAGTGTCATGGACTCATTGAGTCTATCGGTATCTGCTTTGCACATGTTTTTTGCAAGGCGTGTTGGAATGAAGCAAACTCGGCTGACTTCGGTTCAACAAAGGCTAAATATACTCCAACAACAAGCTCAAAAAATTAGGGGAAAATCCGTCAATTGCTCGCCCACAAAAAAAAGTTCATCCGCAAGTTGGAGCATCTCCCACGTGCATTTCGGTCTGAAGCTGGGGCTGAAGGTAGTCTGCTTCAAATCCGCAACCTGCAGTTGGGTCTCTCTCAAAAAAATTGCCGGGTTTCGTTCTTTTCTTGGTTGTTGGACAAAACGGATGATTCCCCTCGCTATACATAATTTCTAGGGAGGTTAAAATGCATTTAAATACAAGATCTGTGATGATATACCATGAATTGTGTGTCAAATAGGAGGAGATTGGGTAGGTACAGACAGATTAGACTATGAGATTAGAATATGAGATTAGATCGGCTTACTTGGATTAGATTACAGTACATCAAAACAAAACAGATTGAAAAAAACGGGATCTGAGATACTGTAGATACACAGACAGAGTCTGAATGGAGCAGCAAAACATCTGCCTTTCCCACACTTGCAATCCAACATAATATATATATATTAAAACATATTAATTTCATATATCTGAAGATGCAAGCGTCAGCCACCCACAACTCCATATTGCCGATACTAACACCGTACTTAAGTCACATCAGGCGGGAAAAGTCACAACATCCCCATGTCATAGCCTAGATACAGAAAAGTCACATCAGGTAGTGGAAAGTCACATCTGGGAAGAAGAATCACTATGGCACAGCCTGTTTCATCTGTAATTGCAGGTTTAGTCAAAAGTAGCCGAAGCATTGCGCACAGTGATGATTTTGAAGGGCACAAGTCAATACAAACAATTTCTTGGCAGCAAATCCTATCGGCATGGATATATTATATTGGTGTCCTGCTTCGCCTGACCAAATCAAACACCTATTGGTACAGCCCCAAATTTCTTGCAATGCAAATGGGTTAATTGTCCCAAATCCTATTGGCAGGGCTATGATATAGGGATGTAGGGGCCCCTTGTTTCCCGCAGCCAAATCTATGGCTGGCGCGATGTGCATCAAGGTCGTTGACAGCTCTCAAGAAGTTTGTTATTGGAGTAAAACCTTTCATTCCAACCAACCAGAAACATACACATTCCCTCTCTCTGCTGGTGTGTGCCGCCCGTACCTACCGCCAGCGCCAAACAAGGCGACCGAGACTGTTATTTTCTTGTCTTATACGACTTAACCCTAGCGCTTGCATAGATCAAAATTCAATGAGATATCTTACAAATGTCAAGAAGGCAGGGACCACGGTTTCAAGTTTGGTCTTTAAAGGCAGCTAGAAATGGAGGTGAAGAGCCCAAATCTCTTGCTTTGATTTCCAGTACGTGGATGTAACATGATGTATATAACCCTTTGCCTGGACTGTGGCCATTGAGGGACAGGTATATAACGGTATATTATAATATAAAGTTGGTTTGTCCATTTGCTTCAGTGAACCTGGCATGTCATGTTGCAGTTCTTGCCCCTTCAGCCGATTTCAGCCAGACTACGCAAACTACATCCGGCCTTTTGTACGATATTGCGTCAAAACTATTATACCTTCCTCCTGCACACACAACTCTCCGTTGGTTGCATGATGACTAAAATTGAATTAAATGGATGCGCTCTTGCATGTCAATGATGCTGTTTCAAGGCTCCCCGCCTCACCATCGCGGCCGCTTAGCTCAAGGTCTACAAGGTCAATGAGCTCCTCAAAGCAATGGGATCGGATTCGAGCGATCATTACGCTGGTGACCAGAACCCCGAACAAGGAAAACAATCACAATGGGGGAAGACGGAAGACAAAAAAAAACGCGGACCCAAGCAGCTCTGCCAGAAACATATGTGTTCAATGTGTTTGTGGAAACCCTGTGTCCCTCGATAACCCTTACAGTCCTGCAACACTCCAACCCCAAAACATGAACTTTACGGCTAACTCTCAGCAACTGGAAGGAAAGGCCCCAACCGACTGCACAACACCCCAAACCATGGATAGCCAAACAGCACTGTGGGACAGGACCCCAAGACAGCATCACAAAGTGCACAAAGACTCTGAAACTTGACCTTTAGAGAGGATAGCGGAATAGAACCGTCGGATAGGGTTTTCAAAAATGCTGGAATAGTACTGGTATGGTGGATGAACTATTCCGATATCTACGTCTACATCCATGTCCAGTTTATGATTAGATCACGGACATGCAATGCATTTCATTTATATAAGTGTGTCGTGGTATGCCTGTTCATTCTCCTGTACGTTCGTGCGATTGACTCGGTACAGAATAGTCCGTTGATGTCCGTTGTACACATGTTTGACTCGCAACTTCCCTGAGCCTCAGGGGGAAGATCTGCAGGATCGGCCTCCTCCGCACATCGATCGTCAAAGAACAGCAAGAAACGCTACAGGCGGTCAGAAGAAAAATCGAATAAGAAGAAAACAAATAAAACATGATCAAAAAAAAATGTCAATTTTTGTCAATGTTGCTCAGCCTGACATTTCTTTCCCGCGTGTGTTTTGCTTTTGGGTGGTCAAAATATGTCAAAATCTCTTCCAAGCGGCTACATGGCAGCAGTGTGAAGATTTTGTTTTAAGAATGTTATCGATACTCATTCAACCTAACAACACTATGCTTGAGCGTTAGTGTGTTTCTTTGAATGATTTTCACTAGCCGGCGGCAATCAGTTTTGTAACGAACGGTTTGCTAATTCCATCTCGTCTACCTACAGAACATGAGACCCCTATAAACCACGGTGTGATTCTGTTTGATCTGCCGCCAACCACCTTGCTTACCTTTGAATATTGCGGAATGTTGTTGTCATCATGTTTCATCACTCATATCTGCACTGCACATCCAAAAGCCAACCTTTGAAAGGCGTGTGTAAGGGTTTGGCAAATGTTTGAGTCGTTTGGAGGTTTAATTAGGGGGATGTCGCCGTAGGGCATTGTAAGCATCCTTGCAGTCCTGTACTGGAATTGCGGAAGCATGTCGCTGTTTGTCGAAGTGGCCCCGAAAACGACACAGCCAAATATGGGTATTGTAAAATTTGACAGATATCGTTTTTTTTGTTTGGTAACCTATCTTTGTTATGAAGATCATGAGTACCGGCCTAAGTATCGATACATTGGGGCAAAGTCGGTCACTTATCTTCAGCGGTTCAGCTATCATCCAAACTTGTGGTCCCAAACACGAATTGGCCGTCAGCTCCGAGGATTTGGGGCTCATCAAGTGTTTACGATGATTTCACGACCTTCAAAATTGTATATAACTTATATAACCATATCATATCATTTCATCACATATCATATCATATCACATCACGGCTTCACAACCTTCTGCTCTTTTCGGCTTCAAACTGTGTTTGCTGGCTCCAAGCGATGTTCACTTTATTCGCTGTGTATATAGCGCCAGTAGTACCGCGCAAGGCGGTGGCGGAAGTTTCAAAGACAGGACACTATAGGAGAGGTGAGTTGCTGTGATGCATGGATGGCAGAGCGAATCCACTGATGAACCGCAAGGTGGTTGGAGTTGTGTTTTTGGAGTGGTTGCAATGGCTGCAGTGGTCACATCACCCACAACTGCTGGATGTAGTGTGGTGTAGTGCAGCTGTAGTTGTAGCCGTAGTTGTAGTGTAGCCGAGCTGTAGCTGTAGTGTAATGTATTTGGCGCAGTGTAGTTGCAGTTGTAGTTGTGGTGTGGTGTAATGAGTGTAGTGCAATGTAATGTAGTGTAGTGTAGCGTAGCGTAGTGTAGTGTAGTGTTGTGCAGTGCAGTGTAGTGTAGCGTAGCGTAGTGTAATGTAATTAGTGTAGCGTAGTGCAGTGTAATGCAGTGTAGTTGTAGCTGTAGCTGTAGCTGTAGTAGCAATAGTAGTTGTAGTTGCAGCTATAGTTGTAGTGTAATTAGTGTGGTGTATTGTAATTCGTGTAGTGTTGTGCAATTAGTGTAGTGTAGTGTCATTAACGTGCTGTAGCGTAGTAAATTTGCATTTGTAGTTGTAGCTGTAGTGGTCGTCTAGTGTAGTTGCAGTTGCAGTTGCAGTTGTAGTTGTCTATCTATCTATCTATCTATCTATCTATCTGTCTGTCTGCCTGCCTGCCTGCCTGCCTGTCTGTCTGTCTGTCTGTCTGTCTGTCTGTCTCTCTATCTCTCTGTCTATCTATCTCTCTATCTATCTATCTATCTATCTAGCTTTCTTTCTTTCTATCTATCTGTCTATCTGTCCATCCATCCATCCATGGATCTATCTGTCTGTCTGTCTGTCAGTCAGTCAGTCTGTCTGTCTGTCTGTCTGTCTTGTCTGTCCATCTGCAAGCTTGAAAGCGAAGTAATTCTACAAGATTTCCTCAATGTTTTAACTTCACAACATCGAAAACGCAGCAATTCTGCGAGACGTCCTCAACTTTTGAACTTGACATCTTCAAAAATGTATTTTGCGAGACTTCCTCAATTTTGGAAATTGACAACATCAAAAACGAAGCAATTCTGCGAGACTTCCTTCAATAATGGAAAGTTGAGTGCAGAGCAGAGCTGACGACCTCGTGCCAATGTGTCTTGCGATTTTTCCAGTCCATGTCTCTAAGTATTGCGCCTGCCACGAAAAATTGATGCCAGGTCATACGAAGTGCTGCACCTGTCACGCAAAATCATCTTAGCAAACCGACAGATCTGATGTTCCAAAATGCAACCCCTCTCAGGAAATCAGAGCCCTGACCTCCTAACATTTCTGATGAACATGTCTTGTGTACTGCGCCCGCCACGCGACATGCATCTTTGCAGATCCCCTTCAAATGCCCCACGCCTGCCATCGTTTTTGGAAATGCCACAAGACCCTCAGGTTTTGCTCACTTTCGGTAAGGTACAGAATCCCTTGCGCCCGCCACGCAAAACCACATCTGAACCTTCAAAAGTGGTCCAAGTGCTTTGTACATTTTGACGTGGAAATGTGGTTCGCGCCACAACGGCTTGCACCTTTTGGATATGTCAACTTCCAAAAGTGCCCCGAAACTGAAGTGCTTTGTACACTTTGACTTCGACAGTGGTGCTTCGCGCCACGAGGGCGTGCACTTTTTCGATATTTCAACTTCCAAAAATGCTCCGAGAATGGTGTGCATTGTACATTTTGATTTCGAAACGCGCTTCGCGCCACAACGGCGTGCAATTTTTCATCTCTCATCTGGCCAGGTGGCTGCGCACCCGCCCTTTAGCGAACCTGCTTTTTGACGCTCTGGGGGCACAAATCAGTGCAAAAACACAGTGGATCGCGACATTTCTACCTTTTCGCACACCTGCATCTTCTTTCTTCTGACTCTTTCTCTTCTCTGATCTTCTCTTTTCTTCTCTTCTCTGACTCTTCCCACCTCTGCTTTTCCATCTGTCCATATTGTCGGAAGTTCGACTTCTAAACTTCCTTCGGTTATATTATATATACTGATACCAGTAGTACCGCACAAGGCGGCGGCGGAAGTTTCAAAAATAGGAAACCTATAGGAGAGGTTGGTTGCTGCGAATCACGGATGGCAGAGCGAAGCCACTGATGGATCGAAAGGTGATTGATCTCTCTCACTCTCTCTCTCTCTCTCTCTTTTGCTCCCTTTCTCTGATTATCTACCTACCTACCTGGACCTACCTACCTACCTACCTAACTACCTACCTACCTACAGTCCTACAGTCCTACAGTCCTACAGTCCTACAGTCCTACAGTCCTACAGTCCTACAGTACCTACCTACCTACCTACCTACCTACCTACATGCTACATACCTATCTATCTACCTACCTACCTACCTACCTACCGATCTATCTATCTACCTAACTATCTTTCTAACTATCTACCTCTCTCTCTCTCTCTCTCATGTGTCTATCTATCTATCTGTCTGTCTGTCTGTCTGTCTATCTGTCTATCTATCTATATATCTATCTATCAATCTATCTATCAATCTATCTAATCAATCTATCAATCTATCTAACTATCTATCTATCTATCTATCTTTTTCTCTCTTTCTCTGGCTATCTACCTATCTACCTACTCTCTCTCTCTCTCTCTCTGTCTGCCGGTCTGTCTGTTGATCTCTTTATCTATGTATCTACCTTTCTATCTATCTAGCTACCTATCTATCTAGCTACCTATCTATCTATCTATCTAGCTAGCTAGCTAGCTAATTATCTTTCTATCCATCTATCTATCTATCTATCTAATCTAATCCAATCTAACCTAACCTAACCTAACCTAATCTAGTCTAGTCTAATCTAATCTAATCTATCTATCTTTCTTTCTTTCTATCTATCTATCCAGCCATCTATCTATCTCCCTCTCTCTCTCTCTCTGTCTGTCTGTCTGTCTGTCTATCTATCTATCTAATCTATCTATCTATCTGTCTATCTATCTATCTATGTATCTATCTATCTATCTGTCTATCTGTCTATCTATCTATCTAATCTATCTAATCTATCTAATCTATCTAATCTATCTAATCTATCTAATCTATCTAATCTATCTAATCTATCTAATCGATCTATCTATCTTTCTATCTATCTATCTAATCTAATCTAAACTAAACTAAACTAATCTAATCTATCTATCTATCTACCTACCTACCTATCTATCTATCTATCTACCTGTCTGTCTATCTGCCAGCTTGAAAACCAAGCTCTTCTGCGAGACTTCCTCATTTTTCGACGTTGACAACATCAAAAACGAAACAAGTCTGCGAGACTTCTTCATTTTTTGAATTTGACAACATCCAAAACGAAGCAATTCTGCGAGACTTCTTCAATTTTTGAATTTGGCAACATCAAAAACGAAGCAATTCTGCGAGACTTCCTTCAATAATGGAAAGTTGAGTGCAGAGCTGACGACCTCGTGCCAATGTGTTTTGCGATTTTTCCAGTCCATGTCTCTAAGTATTGCGCCTGCCACGAAAAATTGATGCCAGGTCATACGAAGTGCTGCACCTGTCACGCAAAATCATCTTAGCAAACCGACAGATCTGATGCTCCAAAATGCAACCCCTCTCAGGAAATCAGCGCCCTGACCGCCTAACATCTCTGATGAACATGTCTTTTGTACTGCGCCTGCCACCCGAAATGCATCTTTGCAGATCCTCTTCAAATGCAGAGAGAGAGAGAGAGAGAATCAAATCATTTTTTGCTGGGATTTGTTGGGATCATTTATCATCATTTATCCTTCCATCAGTTGCACTGTTGCACCTGCGTCTTGCGCAACCATTCACAAGATTAAGAAGCCGGGACATCCTGAACAGGCTCTTTTTGAGTGACGGATCAAAAACACATGTCCACACTCGAAAGGAAATTTGTCCCTATTTTGAGGAAAGTGTTGCAGGTCAAGCAAAATGTGGTTGTAAAGGTCAGCCGCTTCAAAGTGCGGTTTGCAACAAAAGGCAAGCTAATCTTCAAGCCAATCTTCCCTCGGCAGTGGGTAAAGACGCCAGCAAACATCAATCTATCCGGCAAGGAGGAATCATCAATTACTCTCGTTTCTTGGTGCTCTGTGCTTCAGCTTTTCTGCACTGGCTATTCCCCGTAACTGAACCAGTTCATCAAATATGTTGTGCATGCAGTTGACCAGCACGTCATGATGCTATGGTTTTGTTGCAGCTTGAGTCCTCATTTGAATGGTAATGCTGCACAAGCAGCATTAGTAATGCTGCTTGTGTTTTGCGCTTGTGTTTCGCCATAGAAAAAGATCCGTTTATGCAGTCCGAAATCCACCCAGCTTCAGCAACGTTAACAAAGTTAGGCCAAAGCTCCAAAAATGTTGCGTGGATACCGAAGATTTTGGCATCGTCAGCAAGCCCGGCTGGGTGCATATTTCGGAAGTGTGTAAGTTGGGTGACTGATCGCGCATAGGATCCAAAAAGCGCACTCTTAGACTCTTAGTCCTTACCCAGTGGCAGACTGAAAGCCTATAAACGACTATAGGATCAAGAAGGATCAAGTGAGTACGTAATATCCTGCTGATGTGAGTGGTCCCGCTTCATCTATCCCAAGACACCCTGTGCTCCCAACTGTTCCCTTCCTCTGAAAAGGGGGGAGCTGTCGACTCTTTGTAAGGCTCCACACCTTGCCAAGTCGATCATCTCAAGCGACACAACCAAGCTGAAACCAATCTGGATCAACTCAGCCGATGCCATCAGGTACCAGATACATCCAGATACCCAAAAAATCGAATCACAAACCCATATGGTCTTGGGAAGGGACGGAGGCCCACTGGTCGGGATGCTTCCTCCTGAAAGGAAAACAAGTATCACCAAGATCTCACCATATCAAAAAAATAAGTATTGAGGGCTCAATCGTTGATCGTCCATTCTATCCATTCTGTCTATTCTCCTCTGTCTTTGGCACTTGAAGAAACACTGGCACTCGAGGCCGGGCCTGCCAACGGATCTGCCGAAATTGCGAAGGCAGGGTGCAAACCGGATTCAGATTTGTGATCTGTATAGATCTGTGCTGCATGTTGGAAGAAATGACAGGTAAAGAGGGATGAGAACCCTGCACCTCCAGAAACGCTTTGCGACAATGTGAGCCATGGAAAACAATTTTGTATAAAGAGGCTATCTGTCAAAGTTTTGAACGGAGCCAAGGGCCAAGAGATGACCATTTTTTCAGTATGCACTGACTAACAAACAACATGCAACATTACGCCAACCGCCGCCTGCTCACTGCCTGCTTTAACAATCGACATTGCCAATGTATTCGGAGTCATGAGAATTCTCATTCAAACAGAGTTCTTGCCTCCAAAGACAAAGGAGCCAGAACTTCGAGTCGACGAAAACAGCGGTGGCCGGATAGCACTGGCCTCGATAGATTCATTATTGCAGGGTTCCCAAAAAATGGCAACACATGGCAACATGCAAAGTACATCAAATGCGGGAAAATTATAGAACATATGCAGAAATTGTGTCAACATGTGTCAACATCAGCCTTTCGTCACTCCGTCTGACTTTGAGATCCCTGCCCCAACACGCGATGAGAGCTATCAAGTGTTGGATCTGCACCCAGAGTCAATGCCAACCTAAGTAACAGGTCAGTCATCTGGTTGAAGGCTGTGACAGAAGGCTGTGACAGAACAAGTAGTAAGAGCCATGAGAGATACGCTATGCTTTTGAAACAGATTGTCGGTACCGGCAAAGTTCGACTTTCCGAGTTGAAGCTTTTGTATTGCCATGATTTGCCACAGCATTCACGATAAGGATCTCTAAGGCTGCAGCCCTGTCCCACGCCTTGGCGCTGAAAGTAAGCCGGCCTTAGAAATACGTCAGGTTTGGCGCTACATGGCACTACATCTTCCGCACCATCGCGCGGAGCCATGCATACTGCAATGCATTGCGATACTCTAAGTCCTTGGATGCGCCTTAATGTGCCGCATACGACGGTTTTGAATTATTGAAGAATGCTATCAAGAACTCGGAAAACTCGTTTCTGGCACTTCCACAGTCAAATGGCTAGAGGTGAGGGGTTGACCACGTGACTGCCCTCCTAAAGGTCATGAGGCGACCGCGCTTTCAGGAAATCAAGGCTTGGTTCGGCATCTATGCATCAAAATGTTTGCTCCAAGTCTGCGCACTGGCCACTAGCTTTTTGCGTCATGCGGCACTTGGATCAATTTCTGATGAGGAATGCTCTCAAGTCTGACATATTCTGACCAGAATCGTTAAAAGTTTAAAATATTGTGAAAATAGTGGTGATCCTTGCAGCCATCGTCGTCTCTCCGCCAGGAAAGTACCTATGAAAATGCCTTCCAGACCTCGACTGCTTTCTTACTAAAAAGATCTAGGCGCTTCTTTCAATTCAGGCTGTGTAATCTGCTTGCACAAAATTTCAGTTCCAGAACTGAAGACAAGTCAAGCCCGCGACACAGCAATGCAAGCCTGCGCTTTGGAAGCCGTTCGCCACTGGCTCCAGCGCCTTGCTGCGGACCCGTTGGACATGCTCATTCTCTCAGAGGCTGCGAAACTTGGCACGACATGGCATATAATACGACACAGTGCATTTTTCCAGCTATATGAGGTTCCACTTGGGATCAATCCAGCCAGAGTGTCAGAATGCTTCGTCCGACATCTGGAGACGTGATCACCGATACGTTGAATTAGGACAGGTCAACATGCAGGAGATTGTGGACTTTGAGCAGTCACGTCAAAACGCCGAAGGAAGGTTTCCAATACAAAGCGACATGTTTCTTCTGAGTAGGATCTAACCATTTACCAGGATTAGACCGGGAACACTGGAGGAGAAAGGCCAAGACTTTAGCAGGGAACATGAACTTCTTATTAGATAGACGCTAGCCACCGGAATGAACCCAAATTCAGGCAAATGCAGCGATGATATTGCACGAATTGGGATATGATTTGCTTTCACAAGAGTCTCACAACGAAAACTTGAAAACGCCTAGCTAACTTACCAAGGGTTAGTTCACTTTGAATCCACCCGGGCTGCAGACCATGGGTAGCAACAAAATCCCCCTCACAGGGACAAAGCGGTGGGGAGCAGAAAGGTAGCTAATCAGAGTTCTTGCGGCAAGTTGGGAGATCCTGTTACGACCAGATGTGATAGACGATAAGTCATGCAATCTTCCATCCGGCCCCAAGACCCTGGGAAGACTGCGCAACCTATGGAATTTGATGTAATGAACAGCGAGTGTTTGCCTAAGATGTTCAGGGATCGGGTCGCCACTGCTTAAAATGTTAAGGAAAGAAGTTTCCACTGAGCCAGGTTTGATCACTTCCGACCAAATGCGGCGCGTGCCTGTGCACGCTGAATTTTTTGACCGCACGCGACGTAGGGGTACACAAGACCCCGGCGTCGCAGGCCATTATACGGGGGGACTTGAAAAGCTCCAGATCATCGTGCGCGAAATGTTCAGTTCGTGACATCAGCGTAGTGACCAAATGAACTTGTAGCCCAACTGCCTGGGAAATGAGATCGCAAAAACAAGCAATTTTAACTCGGAGTTTCTCTTTGGCACAGGACTTGGCTAACGCATCTGCGCGGCAATTTCCGTCAGTTAGGTACTGGCACTGCTGCACATGGTTAGACACATGGGCTTTGGCTTTTCGAAGTGAAATTGTCCCTTGAGCAAGAACCTGCCCCATCTTTTCCCATAAATCGGCATTGTCTAATTGACCCAGCACTGACGGTGAGACGGTGAAAAATGACAACCCACCAAGCGATTAAATCCATTCAAGACGTTCATGCAATCGGTATATACTGTAAGATCACCCCAAGAGAGGCCAAACAATACAAGAGGGCATAAATCTCAGCTCTCTCAGAGCTTTGGTCACATCCCGGGAGAACCGCCCACGACGATGCCTTGGGCGCTTCCACTGGTAACAAACCGGCTGCCATTTCTTGTGTCCCATCACCTGCACCAAAAGAATTTTTTGCAGTGGACGCGCTGATTGCAAAATCACACAGAAACCGTGGCTGGCAAAGCAGACATGTACCACACTTTTTCTGCGCATGTTGGCCGAAGGGCACAACGAAAATTGGACGGAAAGAAATGCGTCCGAAAAGCGTGGTCAAATATCACGGCTTTGGCCCAAGAATTATGTAATTGTTGGCGCGTCACTTGGCTTGAGCTTTGCACAAACACTGCTGGCTGCATAGCGTTCCACCAAAAGCTTTGAAGAATGAATCTTAGCTACTCAAAAAGGAACATAACAGATCTTGTGCCAAAGTCGGGACGCATGGCCTGTTCTCCGACTCCAATGAACCTTTGAAGCTGCCCAGCTCTCTGTGGCTCAATGCATGCCTATAAATATATATATATATTCTATACAGCAAGATACAATAAGCTACTAATATGTGCGAACCATGTGCGAACCCTGGCAGGCTGCAAATACTCCAGGAGCTTTGGGAGCCGAAAAAAAAATCAGAGCTGGTTTCTCAGCAGGCTGGACTTGATGGAAGAGATGCGCATGGTATGTTTGCAGAGTAGGGCCAGCAGCTTCTGAGGCAGCAAAACCAAAGCGGCAAATTGTGCAGATTTGGGAAAATGTTTTGCAGATTTAGCAAAACGTGAAGCCAAATTGACACTCTTTTGCTTCGGCTCGCTGCGAAACAGCGCCAGATTCTCAACTTTCAGTTGTATGGGTCCCAGCCGTACCTTCCATAACCACCATAGCCACTTTGTCCTTCTCTACGCTTGCCCTTTGAACTCTTTCCGCCTTTTCCGCTCTTTGAGTGGTCCTTTCCGTTCCTGGGGTGCCGGGATGGTTTTGGCATATTAACATCCACATCTCCTGTATTATAGGTGTGCAGTTACATATAGAATCATGAAGCTACGTACATGGGTTGTGAAGTCACTTGGGGTTACTGCAAAGGCAAGGCGGCCGCTCCCTCGTTTTCCATTCCGGTACATGTTTTGACCATTGACCCAGTTTTCCAATGCAGCACTTGGTTTTTTGTTTTTTTTCTACCGTTGCAACTTTCACCTGCCTCGTTTTTTTCCAGACCAATCTTAAACCTCATTCCAGGTTTAAAACAGAAACGATGTCCACTCGGAGACTACAGTACATTTGCATACATGTGCACCAATAAAAAACCGTTGCCCACATGTTGAAACCACTTTGCATCCAAGGTGCGAGCCACCTTCGTAATCCCAGGAGTCATGCTTGTATCTGTCCTTCCCCTGCACTCAACCCAACAAAGTAAGGTATAGTGATAAGTATATAGTCGATGCTCTCCACAAGTTCAAAAGGGGTGAAGAATGGTTTTAGGATTTTTCTTGATAAGGTTGTTGTTTTTGGCATGCGGCTGATACGGCGCCCTTGGAAGGGTTGCCAATTTTGAGATGTGCCATTTACGATCCCTTGGAAGGGTTACAAATTTCAAAAATGAGGTTTGCGCAAATGGGGGTGTAGGATTTAATTTTTTTGAATTTTTAACATGTTGCACATTTTGTCGGATGATCATCAAGGGGGGTGGGGGTGGGGGTGGGGGGTGGGGTGGGGGTGTATTAACGTTCTTGACGAGCACTTCCTTTACGTTACGGAAGATGCACACGTTGCACATGCTGTCGTATGATCATCAGGGGGGTGGG
>Ga0126342_10010130_pt1 | contig 16861 bp, 12 predicted proteins | sample Cyp1metagenome_FD_92528 | JGI IMG/M metagenome (GOLD analysis project Ga0126342, IMG submission 92528) | Coral microbial communities from Lord Howe Island, Old Settlement Bay, Australia - Cyphastrea 1 metagenome | ecosystem: Host-associated > Invertebrates > Cnidaria > Coral ... | reverse complement strand
GAAGATGTGAAGATGAGCAGATGTGAGAGAAGATGTGAGAGAAGATGTGAAGATGAGCAGATGTGAGAGAAGATGTGAGAGAAGATGTGAAGATGAGCAGATGTGAGAGAAGATGTGAAGATGTTTTACAGACCCCCACTATTGGAAGAACCCTGCGCTCAGACGCTCTCGGGAATAAAAGGGGATGATTTCCCTAACATAAAACATGATTCTAGGGTTCGGGAGAACAGCGAGGTCGTTAAAAATTGCCCAGATATGTATATATATATACGTATATATGAAGAAACGGATAGTACATATGGTGCAGATACTGAAGACATCTGAAAAACTAGATTACGAAAAACTGACGAGAAGTAAATTCATATCAAAGAACAAAATTACACTAATTATCAATACGAATACAGGTCTCAACTATGAAGGAAACGAGCTATTAATTCAATACATTGATAGCTCGATTTTTGGGACTTAATTCACCTGTTTTTTTGACTGTTTTCTTGGGGACGATCCGCGGGACGATCCGCTCGATCCACATGATTTACTGTGAGGTGGTTGCAAGGCCTAAGGCCCCGGTTTTATTTGCAATGGATATAGGACTTTGGTACATTCACGTTTGGGGATTGAAGTAGAAGTACTTCAGTACTTCTAGAATTTCACGAAAAGCTGAAAAAACTTTGTGAAATGAGATGAAATGAATGTGGCTCACGCTTCTTCCTCCATTTGAGCAGTGTTCAAAATCCCTGTCGATCATTCCATTTAATCCTGGTCTGTGTTTTTTTTCGGGATTTCCCGTTCTTGGATTAGAATCCCCAATATATGAAGGGTAATTTAATTCTTGAACTAATCATTAACCAATTAGCATTTATCAACATATATCAACTATATCAACTATAATCCTATATGATTGATGGTTAAATCCCATATAAATCATCACACAGTAAAAAAAACAACAACAACACATGTTTGATGGTTAAATCAACTATAACTGGTTGGTGGTATACCTACCCCTCTGAAAAAATATGAGTTCGTCAGTTGGGATGATGAAATTCCCAACTGAATGGGCAGTCATAAAATTCATGTTCCAAACCACCAACCAGATAATATTGGTGATTGGCTGAACATCAAAATACCATGTAAATGCCATAATCCCATATATAAATGCCATATAAATCAACTATATCAATATCAACTATAAATGCCATAAATCAACTATATCAACTATAAATGCCATAAATCAATTGTATCAACTATAAATGCCATATAAATTATAAATGCCATCAAAAAATATTCAACCAACCAGGTTTTGGTTTTTTTCGACATCATCCCCTCATCCGATCAGCCGATCAGCCGCCTGCATCCTCATGATCGGTGAACTGGCAGAGGGCGGCAAGTCCTGTGCCGTGGGGCCGCGGCGCGACCGGTGAATGGGAACGGAGAAAAACCCATGGATTTTGACCATGAAAAAACCCATTGGGGGGATTTTCTGTAAGTGTTTCTGGAAAAAAAACACTCCAATGAATCACAATTCTGGATTGGATTCATAGATGATTTGAGATTGATTGTATCCAGAATTCTTCTGGGACATTTAGATTGATTTTCTAGGGGTGGGCTTAAAAATAGTTTTCCAGGGTGTGAGAAGAGCGATCAAGTGACCTGATAGTTTGTTGGTGTCCTACTGTTCTATGTATTTTGGGCTGCTGGATACAAGGCTTGACATGGCTTTGTCTCCATTTCGTTGTAGTCAAATAGCGTATATTGGCCATAACTTGGTTTTGTATACAACTTTACCAGCTTTTTTGTGAGTTCCTTCCTTCTGTTTTCAGTATTGATATCAGAAGGTTGTTGGTGCCATCCCTGTTTTGTTCGTCCATGTTCCTGTTTTCCAGTGCAGAGTCCAGAGTCATTTTATGTGAGTCTTTGACCCCGCGTTATGGCATGAGAAAACATGCATTGCTGTTTGCCTTCTGTTGATCCTATTATTACCCTCTGGTAAACAGCCACATAACTATGGACAGATCCACCATTTTTTATGTGTAAATCAACTATTTCTATGGCCATGTTCCAGTTCGCTTTTTGTTTGTTTACCAGAGGGTTATCCCAATTGAAACTTGATGATCTGCCCAGTGGGTGCTGGCAAATCTGGTTTATCACCAAGATGGGGGTTTCAGAAAGTCATGGGGGTACCCCAGTTATCATTCATTTTCTAGTTGGTGGTAGACCTACCCCTCTGAACAATATTATATAGTCAGTTGGGATTATAATTCCCAATATATGGAAAAACATGTTCCAAAGCACCAACCAGTTTTAGTAGGATTTTCCATGAAATAAACGATCCATTTGGGGGTACCCCTATTTATGGAAAGCTTCATAGAATGATCACAATCCCTAGACTTCCACACAGGCCTCCTGCGAAGGTCTTTGAACTTGAGCCCATGTCCCAATACCTTCAATCCACCTTCTCGGAAAATGTTTTGAAGTCCAAGGAATGCTATAGCTTAACAGTTTGCCATGTTGTTCTTTATTGCTGGTTTCCCATATTATATTGCCGCTAAAAAAACCCATCATATCCCTATTGATGGCAAGGTATCCCTCCATTATCTCCCTATACACCTAATGTTGTACATATTATCATCTCTGTTTATCCCCATATGGAGGTTTCCCAACTTTGAGCCGCAGGTCACCATGGGTTTCAATACTGAAATGGTCTAATGATTTAAATGATTTGGGGGTAACCCACATGACGTAGAAAACCTCGAAATCCATTGATTCTTCTCTTCCCATCTAATCCCATTGATTATCATCACATTCCCCACATCACATTTCTAGATAATTATAGAATTATAGATATCAACGGTTGGTTGGTTAGCCAGATATGATTATCCCTATCAATGGTTACCCAAATCTGATGAGTTTTTTTTTTAAATAACAAAAAACAACAACTATAGATAATTATAGATATCCCCATCTTCTATCACTTAAAACTTTGGCAAATGTTGGTGGTTTCAACCTACCCCTCTGACAAATGATGGACTTCGTCAGTTGGGATCATTGTCCCATTCCCAATATGATGGGAAAATCATAAAATTCCATGGTTCCAAACCACCAACCAGATATGGGTATGGGTCAAAATTAGGTACCCCAAAATTATGGATGGTTAATACTAAACTAGACTAACATCTGTGGTTCCCTAGGTCTTCCATTTTGACCCACATCCATATGTCATATCTCACGATATTTGGACACATGCGATGATATCACGTGATCTCTTCGCATCCGAAAAAAAAAAAAAAACATAAAACCGTCCCAACCACCAAGCAGATTACTATTAACCATCATTAACCATATATTAACCATTATTAAGAGTATATTATATTAACCACATATTAACCAGATCTATATATATATATATCCCTACATATCCCGATTGTTGGTTAACCATATATTAACCAACCACTTGGCAATTTCTTTGCTTTCCCATGGTGGATTCTCCCTGTTCTCAAACGGCCGAGTGGCGATGGAATCCTCATTGAAGGCCACGCTCCGCGGCGGCGGGCGAGGACGGTCCTGCGGAAGATTTCACCGAGGAACATGGGGATATCATGGGGATATCATGGGGATATAGTTGGATATACCTTCTGGTAAACTATGGAAAGATCCACCATTCTTAATGGGACAACTCACTATAAATGGCCATGTTCAATAGCCATGTAGGATATAAACATGATATGGTATATACATATATATAATATATATTATATATATATATCGCAGATATGGTAAAACTACTGTCTATATTTGTTTATGGATATACCCATGTGGGATGTAGTGGGATATAGCTATATCATGTGGGATATTAAAAAAACATAATGATATAGTGGGGATATACCCTCTGATAAACAGCCACATAACCATGGACAGATCCACAATTTTTAATGGGGAAATCAACTATTTCAATGGCCATTTTCAATAGCTGTGTAATAAATTACCAGAGGGTAACCATGATATGAAATGGGATGTAGTTCATGTGGGATATCCATGATATTTCATGGTTCTATCCCATGATATAGTTTTTTTGTGGGATGTAGTGGGATATAACCAGCATGATATGAAAATTCGACAGGGTGAGGCCACGTAGGACGATAACTTAAGTTGACTATGGTTGTAAAACCACATTTTTTCCTGGGGGGTCTCACCGGCTGTATGGTTGGAGCCGATTTATCATAGCTAAGTTCGTAAACACATATATCAATGTGAGGCCCCCAAGATAGCTAAGTTGGTTTATAACTCCAATAACTGTGGTTTTTGGTACTTATAACTATAGTTACTGGGGCTTATAAACCAACTTATAACTGGGGGGCCTCACATTGTAGGTATCGGTCTTGGTAAATTCTATGATTGATGGATGTTGACCATGGGATACTCCCATCCCGGTCATATTTTCACACCCACAAAATCGATGGTCCCAACTACGTGTAAATACATGTAAATACCATATAAATAACCCTACTAAGCCATTGTTGCTGAGGGGTGTTTCATGTTAGGGGCAAGGGATTTTCAAACATAGGTCATAGGGCTTGTAAACGAATAAACGTAACTGAGTGGCCACTTTGTACTTGGTTCATACCAATAAACGGCTCAAATCAGTCCATATGGGACTAAAACCCGCTTACTGGGGTGAAATACCAAGTACTAAAACCCGCAAATCTTCACATCTGCATCAATATGAACCGCTCCAACTGGGTTTCCAAACTGGACATTACATATGTTAAAAACGCTGGTAGTTTGTTGAATAGAACTAGTTCGACCTTTGGGAACTCAAACATGGTCACAGTTTGGCCTGTTCAATAGAAATTGGAGTCCAACCACCAAATTGAGGAATCATTTTGATGAAGATTCAACTTGAGACAGCAAACAAGAAGAGAATTTCGGGGTTCAGAAAAAATGGACGTGGCCAACCTAGGATTTTGATGCAGTTTCTCTGAAACATAGTGAGGACATCGGTCGGATACTTGGATTACTTGGATCATATTCTGCAATCGCTGGGGTCGAGGGTGGCCATAACCAGAATACACTTTGCATATGTTCGAGAAATCTACCAGCAGCTGTCTTCTTGGTTGCCTCATCTCTGGCAAAATCCTTCTTACTCACAAAGGTTAAATCCCTAAGGTGGCACTTCACATAAATCACTCACAAAAAAATCCTGAATCTTAGGGCTGAAATCTCCAGTTTCCGGAACTATGGATGATGGCCCATGGCACTGATATCTCAGCTTATCTTGCGGGCCCTATCCTTTAGACTTTGCTGCATCCACGTCTCGGTGGGGGGCCTTGGGCGAGGCCGTCGGCGACTGCGACTCGGCGGGCGAGACTTCGCCAAAGGCATCCAGGGAGGCCAGAGACCTGGCACAGTGCCATGGCAGGAAAAATGGTATCGGTGGATAGAATCTACTAACAGTACCTTCTGGTAAATTAACTAACTACAAAACCATAGGAAAATGGTGATTTAACCACTATAAATGGTGATTTTATGATGGTTTAATGGTGATCTAATGGGATTTACCCTCTGGTAAATTAACATAGACCCTGAAAATCAGCAATTTTTAGTGGAACCTAATCTTCCAACCCCTATCTGGAAGGGTCTATGTTAATTTACTGGAGGGTAATAGTTACTATAATATTCATGGATTACTAATAGTATCAATGGATAATACTAATAGTCCAGCAGTAATAGATAAATACTAGTAGAAATTATCCACTATGTGATATCCATAAATAATAGTATTGGCAATGATAGATATAGTAATAAAAAGATGATATATTGGTAGATGATATACATAATAAATAAGAATAATATATAGTAGATAATTAGTATTAGCATTGATAATGGTATCTAGTAATAGGTGATAGTGATATTCTATGAGTGATATATCTATAGACTATATTAGTAACCTTTCTTAACGGTAATAATAGTGAGCAGTGGATAATACTACTAGTAGCAGTGGCAGTATCTATTACTATTAGTGCCATCATAGAATAGTATTAGTGGCAATTTCTTCTCTTCGTAATAGTAATAGTCTAACTGATGGTATCAACAAATTATAGATAGATTTTGAATCACCAATGGATATTTGATATCAACCGCCATTATCTATCTATCTGGTAACCTAGCAGTGAATAATACTAATAGTATTGATGATAGACAGATAGATAATAATACCAATAGTCGATAGATAGGTAGTCTAAATCATAGATAATAATAATAATAACAATAATAATACCAATGATAATAGAATGACTCAGAATGACAATAACATCGCTGGATAGTAATGTTGACATGATGGCCTTATATCACTGTCAATGGATCTTATTAATAGTAATAACAAAAAAGTAAATAGATACTAATAAAAATTATTCACTGATAGTAGAATAATCATAGTATTAGACAGATAATGATAGAACATAGAATAATATTACCAAAAATAATATAATGATAATAATTGCACTGAATACTATTAGTAATAGAATGAAATAGATATGATATAATCTATCTAATGGTATGTGATAGATTTAAAAAAAGCACACTAGTAACACTAATAATATAGTAATAAATCACTGAGTCACTGGATTGTAATAGTAATATGATACCTGGGATCGTTAGTAGGAATAGTAGTATCCATAGATAATAAATAATGGCAATCGTATCACATCACTGTGATGATTACTATTGGACAATTATCATAGCCAATGGATAGTGATATGAATAATAACGGATAATGATAGTAACAAATGGAAAATAAATGGATAATAGTATATTGATGTGACAATAATAGATGGATAATGATAGATCGCAATGTTTAATAAGAGTAATAATAAGATATATGAAAAATAAAATTAGTAATAGTGATATGATTGATAGTCTAATGATAATAGCAATGCGGAAAATTAGTACTTAATGGGATCATTACTACAATTGATTGGAGTAGGAGTAATAATGGTGATAGCTAGTGGAATTATTTATAGTACTAGGAACTTCAGCAGTAGTTATCAATATTACCAATATAACTCGAGGATACACTTATTGGCAGTTAGATTGGTCAGTGGAATTTGTGAATGGGTTGGTTAATGGAGATTGTTAGTATCTCACTTAAATACAAACTACCCATAATACAACCATGCATGTTGATTTTTGACAGACAAGATTAATGATTAACCCATGGATCATTTGAACACCAACATCAACGTATCAATGATTGCTGGGTTGAACAATGAACTTAAAGGGCACAAACAAATTTGGATTCCATTGCCTGCGAAAGAAAGACAAATCTTACACATTCCCGAATACCAATATCGTATTTAGTATTAACATCAATAACTACTAAGTAACCAATCATATGTCAGATGGATCATAATGGACATTGCAATATAATATTGATTTGATGGGATATGTGACATCTGATTGGGCTGTCTACATTTCTGTGTATGTATTTATATATATATATATCATTATCAGAACAATCACATTATAACTTGACCATGATTATCAGTATTCAAAGTAATAACAACCTTCCCGTGGACAATCACAACAGCAATTGACATAGCAAGATCGATGGGATATGGAGGTTTCCTAAAATAGTGGTACCCCTATTTTATCCATTTCAATACGATTTTCCATTAAGTATAAACCAACCATATTGGGGGTACCTCCATTTATGGAACCCCCCATATTAGCATACGGAAATCGGCCTCGGAGTGCGATCCGTCCCGACGCCCTTAAAATTTCCCCGGACGCGCACCCTGCTCCGCTCTTCTTGAAACCCATGGAAGAACCTGGAGAGTTGGACCGCAGTCATTGGGGCAATAGCTAAAAAGAAACACTGGTTGGTGGTTTTTCGCCCTACCCCTCTGAAAAATGATGGAGTTCGTCAGTTGGGATGATGACATTCCCAATATATGGAAAAATAAACAATAATCCAAACCACCAACCAGAACAACACGTTTTCGGCTCAGCAATGGTGCTCATAAGGTGTTCTTAATGTTCTAACTTGGGGAGCGTAAAGGGTTCTGGGGAACATCCCCCTATACATGGAGGTTTTACATGAAAATATTTTTTTAATTGTGGAGTTTCCATTGCCACCTTCGAATATTGGAATATGTATGAAATACTTCCTGGTGCTTAGTAGGGAATGGATGGGAATGGGGGTTGCTCGGATTATTATTGATAGTTGGCCAGTGGATCATTCCCCAAAATTCCCTACGTTTAGCACAAGTAAGAACTGGTTGGTGGTATACCTACCCCTCTGAAAAATGTGAGTTCGTCAGTTGGGGTTACTATTCCCAATAGATGGAAAGTCATAAAATTCATGTTCCAAACCACCAACCAGAAGAATATTCCACACATGCCCACCGCCCGGCTTCCCTTGTTTTTCCCAAGTCGCTTTGGGACAAAGCACTGGATAATGCCATAGCGTCGGCCTGCAGGATATCAGTATCAGGCCATGGCATAGATTGGCGTACATCTGTAGGGATGGCCTCTGGTAAACATACAAAAAGCTATTGTATGGTGATTTAACCACTTTAAATGGTGATTTTCCATGGTGATTTAATGGTTTAACAATGGTGAATAATAGGATGATATGGGATTTATCCTCTGGTAATGATATACAAAAGCTATTGAACATGGCCATTGAAATAGTTGATTTACCCATTGAAAAGGGTGACTTTCCATAGTTATGTAAACGTTTACCAGAGGGTATAATGGAAAACCACCATCATAGGCAAATCCTCCATACATGGCAATTGTAGGCAATTTTCCCTAGCGATGCTAAATCACCAGAACGCATGTGAAACTTCGGTGCCCCTAATCCCTGACGCGAAACCACAACTTGCCTGAGCATGTTGAGTCTCGACTCGACTCAATTTCGGTTTGTCCGAAAAAATTGTATCTACTTTAACATGTGGGTGTTGATCTGGGGCAGCTACAATCGCCGATCAACCGCGAATCAACCGCGATCCCACAACCCACAACGGTGTCAATCGGGGGAGGGTTCTGTCGTATGCGGCACTATTTTGCGCAGAGAATCATCAAAACATTGCTACAGATCACAGTATTTAGAGATCTATGGCGTGAGCCAGGCCTACTCGGGTTTAACAATCGCGGAGCAAGCACGGATCAACCGCGAACCAATCGCGGATTTCATCGACATTTTTTGAAAATTGAATTAGTCTGGGTTGTTAGACTTGGAACTTGTTGTTCTGATAATTGTTCTGTTTCTTCTTTGATATTGGCTATCACTATTGAACAGAGTGTCTAGGCAGACCCGAATACACTATAATTAAGGCATATTAAGGCTGAAATGTAGCATAATTATCATGCGTACCATTAAACCATATTAAATTGATTTCTCCTCTTACAATAGTTATATACAACAAATGTTTGTCTCAATCGCGAACCAATCGCCCATCAATCGCGACGCAGGGTTTTACAATCGCGGATGCTGAAATACAGATACACATGCCCTTTCTTAATTCTTAGACTTGCATTTGTGATCGGCTCCCATCATCTCCCATCTATTGGTCTTCAAAGTCAGATTCCCATAGAAATGGTGTTTCACCCCATAATCTGCGTACTCTTACCCTTTTTTAGGGCTTCTTGGAGGGTTCCTGGTAGATGTTTTTGCATTGAAAACCCGCCAGGGCTAGGTCCGAACGCGACCTTGATGTGGAAGTAGTGGCTGATTGCTTCAAACCTCAGCGTTTTTTGAGCGTTGCAGGGCGTAGCACTTCTGGAAGTTTTGAGATGCAAATCGTAGCATGAAATGATTGTATGATCTAATATCTAATTATAATATTAGTGATTTTTGTTTTGCAATATTGGATTATATGTCGTAATTATCCAATCCAGTCAAAATTTCAATTACCTGAATGTTGGATTATTGATGATTATTGTTTATAGCCCCCAATCCAAGATGCCGATGTGATCGCAAAATCCAATTCTAAAGTAGAGGTAAAGTTCCTGGTAAAGTGGTCCGTGTTGATATCTATTGAATAATGGATTGCTAAAAGTGAAAATTGAATATTTTTTCTTTTGTGATTCATCTTATATAAATGATCTTGAATCATCTTGAAAGCATGGATGCTCTTACAGTATCATCTCCACCGATCAGAATTCCCGGAGTTTCACCCATTTTTTTCCTAGGAAAAAGAGTGAACAAAAACACAATTTTTCATAGGAAAACATGAAACAAACACCATTCAATGGCCATGTTAGGAACCTAAATTGGAGGTACCTACCATATATAAGGCCTATTTTTCAGGCCTATGTAAGGGAATATCACCACAAAATATGGCCAAACATATGGTACTAACGTACCTCCATTTTAGGATCCTGAAATTCCCATTGAACCATTTTTCATAGGAAAAAAAATGATCGAGTACGAGATTCACGCATGTTCATGGCTCTCACCCAGGCTTCCCCACATGTCCTCGTCCGATCGATCGTCACCAACACCTCACGGATGGGTCAAAAAACACACCAGGTACCCTCCAGCGTCATCATATGTGGCTGGAAAATCCCCTATGAACGATGGGAAAATCATAGGAAAATATGTGAAAATATGGGAAAATCATAGGAGCATATTAATGGAACAAAATACGGGAAACCCTCCTATACATGGCAATTTCTGGCTGGGAACATTTTGAAAATCAACTATAAAGGTTGGATTGTCAAGCAAGCCAAGTTCGATTACCAGAGGGTAAGTGACTGGTTCAATAGCTATGATACCCTCTGGAAATGGTTTGCTGTAAAATCATATTTGTTTGTAGTTCGATGATTCTACAAGTTGGATGCCCATTTATAGAGGATTTCCCACCGCTATGTCTGATTACCAGGCGGTAACGTTGGCAATCTTGCCACATGGGTGAACTTGGAATTTGATGAACCATATGTTATTCACAGGGAACAGTGCAGGAAACCATTCTCGAGTGCAAAGGGTTGAACTCCATTCCAGTGAGCACCATCATATGTGTAACAAGGATCGTATTTTTGGGTTACGAACCTAACCATGATAGACAACAACAACGACGACAACAACAACAACAACAACAAACAACAAGAACGACAACAACAACAACAACAACTACTACTACTACAACTACTACTACTACTACAACTACTACTACAGTACTACTAATCATCACTTTTTTGTTGCATCATCATAATTCTTCCCCAAGCCCTTCTCCAACACCAACAGACTTTCGGTTTTTACATCGTCCGTCCCAAGGGCCCAAGATCTTGTTCTTAATATCCCCCAGAAACCATGGCTGCTAAATAGGCATGGCTGAAACAATTGGAACATGTCACATTTTTAATGGGTAAAAAGGATCGGCTTTCCCAATGTACATTGGGAAAAACTTCCCATTCCCGGTTCACCAATAAAGTATGATAATGTAGGATCAACCATGACTTCCCATTCCCTGGATTGAATCAACCAAAATCATTGTGGCTACTATGAATCATCCCCAATTTTTGTGTACCCACAGTAAAAATAAACCGCAACTATTGGAGACAGCTAGTTCTTGTGGAGAATTGAGAATTGAATGATTTCTGAGACCATCATCTTTTCAAGCCACGATGTCCCATGGTGGGCCACGGCATATCATTGATCATCTCATGAAGGGTTCCCAGAGGTTAGCAGTTGATGTCATTCCCCAACATCTACCCACGATTGTTCGCTAGGTATGGTTGGAACAATCGCAATAGAACTGCGGATCCCTCAGTGATATTGTTGGAAGATATTCAGAACACTAGTTGATTACAATAATGACAATAATAACAATAATAGGGAAATACTATAGCATACTATAAAATACTACAATTCTGGATCCCAACAGAATAAGGGAAGTTGGGATTGGGAGAGTTGGGGGGATATGAAATGTGCTTGGTGGTGTTAAACTCTTCTCGTAAATATATTTTCAAAAAATAAGGATCATCATCTCACCTTTATGGTCGAACATGTTTCTACAAATGAAGCCACCAACAAATGTTCGAACATTGGATTTCTCATGGTTTCATTGGATTTTCGGGGTTCATTTTTTTTGGTTGAACATTTTTTTTGGGGACTTACAAGTGACGTATCCTCCCCCGAAAATCCAATGAATGAAGCACCCAAGACAAGTTCTGAATGCGATCTCGAAGCGTCCAATTACTTTCTCTCTCTACAATCTCGCCTCCAAAAAAGATAACTGGTTGGTGGTTTTAACCATCTTGAAAAATATTAATTATTCAATGGGAATGATTCTCCCATATATTATGGAAAATAAAAACTGTTCCAAACCACCAACCAGATAAACAAAAAGATAAACACACACACAAAAACTAGTGATATATTCTTAGGGGATAGATCCGGTTGATCAATCCGGTATTGATGAGTGATGAATTTCTATAGCGATCAGATCATTGATGAATTTCACCACATCACTATAATTGGTGACCCATAGTGATTACATATATATATATATATGTATATACCGTGATTTAATATCCATTTTACTGGTGATTAATCCTATTAAGTAGTGATTATTTTCTATGATTGCTAAGACATTAGTGATTGTTCCTCTTAATAGTAATGTGATTAAATAGTGATTAATAGTGATTAATTCTATTGAGTTGGTGACAAATTTCTATAATTTAGATTGATTTAGGGGATAACCATTTTCCCCAAGCCCAAACCCAAGCTCTCAACACCGAGTGGCACAAGACGAAGTCGACGGGACCCAACTCTTCCAAGGTTTTTACGCAGGCAGCGCCCTGCCGTGAGCCATGGATCGTCAGGTTGTTTTTTTGGTAAACAAAAATGGCGGGTGTCTGAGGACAAAAATGGTGGGTTTGTTGATTTGGATTTAAATCACCATAAAATGTTGTTTTCTAATTTCTGATTTCAATGGATTTCCAAGTTGATTAATCCATTTATTCAATCATCATTCTTATCAATGGACGAATGCAAAATACTAAGGCGGAAAAACATGCACAAAGACCAAGAGAAAAATTGAAGATCAAAACCACAAAGAAGGGGGATACATCATTAATTTTACACATGCAAAACAACGAAAAAAGCTGGGGGAGATCAAAACCAAGGCAGTGGTTCCAACGTTCCCATTCTCGCCATAGCGCCTTGTCGATGTCCTTCCGCTTCACCTCGACATAGCCTTTGCCCATAAAGACCTTCACCTTAGAAGCGCGAGCAAAGGCCATGGTGCTAGCGGACCTCGGAACACCATGATAGGTGATTAATACCTATATGGAGATTGGGTATGTTCAATAAGTTCAATATAGCACAATATAACACAATATATTCTCTGAAGATTGGTCAATTTCTGGGAAACATTAGGTAATAAGTTTTGGGAGATGAAGTGTTCAAACACCCCATTCGGTTTTCAATTGATTTCAATTCTAGTAGTGTTAAAACCCAGTCTTGTTGCTCCTATTCTAAATTCACCTTCCGTTTTCGGGAACACAATGAGTCAACATGACACATATACATTGCACAATTGATTCACATAGAATTACATTCAACATATACATAAATGACTGACAATTAATAAATGTACAGAAATGAGCTTGACATACATGTGCAACGGTTATCTATATATGCATCTAGCATTTCAACTAAAATGTATTATAGCAACCTCCAAAAACATGCCGAAACTTGCTTCGAGGATGGTAGTCCGATGATGTTTTCCCCATCTGTTACCACTTCCCGCACCTTGTTCTATCTACTTGGGGGTTGCTATGTGTATATATATATATCCCATTAGATACTACTAAGCGAAAGAAATTGGGAAGCAATCTTCCGAAGTTACGAACGAATAAGTGAAGTCTTGTGTTTCTGGTCGCTTGGAGCCATGATGTGCCATGTGGGGCCCACGGAGGCTGCCACCAACGATCCATGGAAAAGAATCGAGGTGCGGGTCGCTATTCTCATGAGATACATCATGATACTTCATTCATATCACCTCCCGTTCAATCCCATGATTTTCAAAATCTCACAGTTCTCATCTTCCCCACACAACTCAGCCATCAAACCCAATGATATTTTTTCATCGAAATCCTGTAGTTTCCAGATGTTTCCAGCATTTTCATCCCATCATATACTGGTTGGTGGTGGAATAACCATCTTGAAAAATATGAAAGTCAATGGCATTCAATGGGAAGGATTATCCCATATAATATGGAAAATAACAAATGTTTGAAACCACCAACCATTATAATTCACCTCCCATTCAATCCCATCATTTTCAGCATCAAAATCCCATAGTTTTTCTTTCCGCACCTCAGCCTGTCAGCCCCCACAACGACCCGACATTCGCCAAGGCCACGGGGTAGCCATGCAGCAGCCCCGTGGGCGACTCGGGATCTAGGAAGCGCATGAGTTCCAAGGCCACGTCGTCAATGACCCCGGCGGCACCCACCTGGACATCCCACGAGAAAATCAGCGGAGAATTGCCCGATTTCCCATGGGAAAATCAGTGGAGAACGATGGGAAATCCATGGGAAAACGATAGGAAATCATCCAAATCATTCGAGTTTGGGTGAGAACATCTATAAATGGTGGATTGAAGCATGGAAAATAGTGAGTTAACCCATGAAAAATGCTGGAGCATGGTGATGTAACCCATGGAGAATTGTGATTACCCTGGGGTAAACATACAAAAACGTGTGGAAACCCTGATAGTTTCACTAGGAAAATCAGATGTTTTCCAAATCTGTGTTGGTTTACAGGAGGGGAACTAGTAAATACAGGCTTAAAAAACAAAAATTAATCATGAGATATACTATAGTATGTGATAGTGGTGCATTGAAGCTGTTATATCTCTTGTGTTGGCTATAACTAGGACAACTTGAGGATAAGGGCATGTAAAAAATAGGGGAATAACTCTAAACATGGGCTACAAAGCGAACCATACCAGAGGACGGAGAAATCAACATTGCCATGGTGCAAAACGATAACACCAATGGTGAAAACAAGATGGGTATGTGCCAACTAAAAAAAAAACTTGAAATCAGAGGAACTTTGATTTCATCATTGGTTCATATTGGGGGTCAAATCGTATGGGGATCCATTACTGTCCATATTTTGTGTCATGATGATGGGTTTATTGACAATAAATGTCATTAGTGTTCATCGTTTGTCTAAAATGACACTAAACCCATAACTTGTTTGTCCCTTTTAGATCCTTTTAGTCTCATGATGATGCAAGGATCAAATTTTGCGTCTGTCGTTCCTTGACATCAAGGTTTAGTTGGCACTCACCAGTCAGAGATTCAGGCCCCTATTTGTCACAGGACATACATATATGTATGTATTAATATGGAATATACAAAATTAATTACAATAGAATAACACGTGTTCATCCCTGTTTTCTAAATTTCAACCGCTTAATGTGGGATTCACCCAATGCCATAAACCTCCTTTCCCCATTTCTGGTAAAATTGGGGATGGTTTGTGGGACTGGGTTTTACCACATTCGACCAATATTGTCCTTTTCGGAAAAATGTTGCGGGGCCGTTGTGGTACATTAGTTACCATCTACCAATAAAGCTGAATGTTCATAATTTTTCATGTGGGAACCAGAGAAAAACAAATGGAATATCTTCTGGAAAATCATGATGGCTGATGATCATGAAATATTTTCTACCGTGGAATCAGCCAACCAATGGGAACCATGGCCCCACAGAAATGGCTTCCGCGCCTCTCGGTAGTTCCAGGTGATAGCGCAGGCCTTCAGTGGAGATCATGGTGCGATGATTTCATGGAAAACATCGGTGTTTTTGTTAGCAAAAAAACGTGTATATTATATATATATATATGTAATATCAAATAAATATGTATATATATATATGTATGTATGTATGTATGTAAGTGTAAAGAAATGTCCTTTGCACACCAGCACATGCAAAGCACCAACCTTTAGCCCTTTTTCCTTTCACTGTGGTTGGTGCAAGTTTGTCCTGGTTCCCTCAGGCTGGGACTAATGATCCTGTGTCTGCACATTCAAAAACTATCAACCATGTGTGTCAGGTCGAAATGTCCGCCATCCCCCTTTCAGGGCTGGCAGCACCTGGTCTGGGAGGTGAGGAGGGAACAGGACAACCCACCAAATTCGGTCAGGGATTTTAGGTGGGGCCTTGATCAATATCCAGACCCGACGTGAGTCTGGAAAACAAGGTGAAATCCTTAAAAATGCCACTCACATCGGTATAGAGCTCTGCCGAGAAGCAACCATAGAGCGGGTGTGTCAGATCATCCGCCCATTGGTTTAGTTCTCGAGGTACATGGCAAGGAGTCAAAGCGCAGCCAGCCGAATGAAGCAAAAGGACGAGTTCCATCAAAACGGCTGCAGTGCGGGGTTTCTTCGATGCTTGGTTTAGCAACGAGAACGCGTTGCTTTGGTTATCACTGCCAGCTGGGATCCTGACAGCAGAAGCAGTCTTACCTTGAAGTTTCAAGAGTGCCGAGCAATTCAAGGGCTGCAATTCTTTTCTTGGGGTTCCCAGCTTTGAAGGCCCAGCGAAACTGGGACTGGTGAATCTGGAAGTGAAACCAATATACTGAGTGTCTAACCGGGTCCTGAGAGTCTGACAGCCATCCACCAATATGCCTCCCCCAAGTCCGAAGCACCGGGCTGATTAGGATGATTAGGAGACCAAACGGCAGAAGCTGGAGACGGTCGAGGCAATGGTGGATATGAATATGGAGGTCTTGGCCCCCCTCCAGGAGGGCATGCACTCCGTGGCAGATAGTGAGGTCTACAGTAAAGGCGCCTTTACTGTAGACCTCACTATCTGCCACGGAGTGCATGCCCTCCTG
>Ga0126342_10010129_pt1 | contig 16861 bp, 19 predicted proteins | sample Cyp1metagenome_FD_92528 | JGI IMG/M metagenome (GOLD analysis project Ga0126342, IMG submission 92528) | Coral microbial communities from Lord Howe Island, Old Settlement Bay, Australia - Cyphastrea 1 metagenome | ecosystem: Host-associated > Invertebrates > Cnidaria > Coral ... | reverse complement strand
TACATTACATACATTACATACATTACATACATTACATACATTACATACATTACATACATTACATACATTACATACATACATACATACATACATACATACCTACGTACGTACGTACGTACGTACGTACGTACGTACGTACGTACATACATACATACATACATACATTACATACATTACATACATTACATACATTACATACATTACATACCATACCATACCATACCATACCATACCATACCATACATACATACATACATTACATACATTACATACCATACATACCATACATACCATACATACCATACATACCATACATACCATACATGCATACATGCATACATACATACATACATACATACATACATTACATACATTACATACATTACATACATTGCATACATTGCATACATTTCATACATTGCATACATTGCATACATTACATACATTACATACACTACATACATTGCATACATTGCATACATTGCATACATGCATGCATGCATACATGCATACATGCATACATACATACATACATACATAAGTACATACATACATACATACATACATACACCACACATACACACACAATACATACATTACATACATTACATACATTACATACATTACATACCATACATACCATACATACCATACATACCATACATACCATGCATACATACATGCATGCATGCATGCATACATACATGCATACATAAATACAAAAATACATACATACATACATACATACATACATACATACATACATACATACATACATACATACATACATACATACATACACTACATACAGACAGACAGACAGAAATATATATATATATATATATATTAGATTGTCGCTTGTACCCCCATATGACTTGCCGTCTCCATTTCTTGGCACTGCACCCCATTGACATCCCCATCGCATCCACTTGCTGGGCCTCTCGTAACCATGCTTCTTGAGCTTCCTGATGCGGGGCGCTGTATTTCACCAGCACAAAATGTGTTTAAATAGCTACCACCTAGTCAAACGTTAGTAATCTCTTCTTCCTTTTCGAAACCTCCGATATATAATGAAAGATTTTAGTTTATCATTTGGGGAAAGCTTCTCAGCCCAATACGAAACACTTCCTGACAATGAAAACTTCCTATTTTTTTCTCTTTTTGCGGGGTCGTTCAAAGTAGGGCGAAAGGGTTAATGTGGATCCCCAAAATGGCCAACATCATAAGATCCACTTCTTAAGCACATCTTGAAAATCATGAATCATTCCCAGCACATGATCTAAACCAAACAAAATCAACAATTTCGTTCTCAAGTCCTTCCCGCCCTGGCCCCCATCTTCCTTCGTCGGTTCTCCGGCCTCGGTCATAGCGGCCATGGACATCGGATCCCGTGAGCTCCGGGCCTCCCCAGTGCGCCAGCGATCGGCGGCACGTTGCAAGTCCTGGAACTCCGATGCTAAGGTGCTGATCTCCTGGCGTTGCCAGTAAACCAACAACATCGTGGTTTAGGTTTCCATTTTTTCGGTATGTTTCATTGCTGGTTCAGCTTGCATCTTTGCACAGCTTAATTTCTCCTGGTCATCCTAGATATTTTCTACTTAATTCAGCTCATGTGGATGATGATCCCAATACCCCAATATGTGCCAATGTTGAGTCATTTTTCAATTATTGCAGTTGTTATCCATTTAATTTTTGCGGGGGAAGTGGCTTTGAATTGAACCCTATCCCAGAAAACAAAACTGGATAGTCACACGAACATGAGTGACTTCTGATTTAAGCAGCTTTTGGAAATTGGCCCAACAGAGGGGCAAAAGCATTCCCGGTAAGATCTGGCAAGATCCGGTAAGACTGAAAACAAGTGACACGTGCGACAGGTAAATGAATGAGAGGAGGACTAACCATTGGTTTGCCACCGTCATGGACATACATGGACATCTACCGCGGGCTGCTTATGGTGCCCCCATGGTGGCGCTCACCTCGAGAACATCAAAGCGTTCTTCGGCAACGCAAACCTCCACCTGGACGAGGTCTGTGGAAAGCAGCATGGCTCAATGAGTCTGAGAAGAACTGTTGGTTCAACTCTTGGTCCAAGAAAATGCCTGGCTGTTTAAAACCAACCATGTGTCATTTTTTATGTGAATGATTTGGTGGAAGCCTGTGAAATTCCAACGTCACTTTGTTTGAACTTTGTGCCGTGTGGCGCATGTGGATGGGGTAAGATGCCATCAGGAAACCAACCCAGGTGGCACCAAGCCTGTTGTTGCAGCTGTTCCATTCCGGTACCAGCTTCAGAGAGCAACATCTCCAGGATATTGGCCATATCTTCTGAGTAGGCATTGTCCAAAACCTGCCATCTGGCAACGACTTTGAGTCGCTAGTTTCTGAACCAGTTCACTCACCAGTTCTTGCTTTAATTTGTAACAGTCATATGCAAAGATCAAGAGCAAAAGGGGAATTGATCTGGGATGCTGACAGCTGATAGGGTGCCATTAAGTTTCAATTTATACTGATATCTGCAAGACGCAACGGGATGAAGCACAAAGTCACTGTTGACTTTTCGAAACATCGCAAGGATTAAACCTCTGCCGGCATCTCCCCTGCAATGTTGTCATAATGTTGTCATGCTGCGCAACAAATTCCATAAAGACTTGAAAGCAAAACACCTACACAGCCCACACAATTCACATGTTTTTTTTTCTCTCTCTCTCTCTCTCTCCCTCCCTCCCTCCCTCCCTCCCTCTCTCCCTGATACATGCCAGTTGCCATTGTTCCGAAGCGCTTTGGAACCCCACAACATGTTGCAACCCGTCAGCAACTGAATCCAGCCTCGCTAATTGGCTGCACCAAATCTTCTCGCACCTGCGCTAAGCGCTGTTGCACGGCAGCCACTGTGACGGCTGTGACGGTGGCAGCTGTGGGCGCTGGGGCCTGCCACGCCAGTGCTGTTGCTGCTGGTTTTGACTTCCGTGAGTGAGATACCTTAAGCCAATAGTCACTGGTGGTGACAGTAATTACTTACAATTTGGGCGCCGTACGGCCTTTCGATGACTTGAGCCTGCTTGGCAATCGCAGACACACACACACACTTTTCCCACGGACTACTTCGCACTTTGTGCAAAGTCGCAAAATGCATCCGGAATCATCTGGAATCTATCACCCATGAACCATACTTGCACTTAAAAAGTCTAAAGCAATTATAATTCAAAAGTCTAAAGCTCAATTCGTAGCTCCCTGGCTCAACTTCAAGAAGGAACATACAAATATACGATGCGTGAATTAAAAACCATACTATACCTATGGCATTCATAGCTCCTTAGCTCCACCTGCGCCACCTCCGGTGCAGTGGCTGGCTGCCGTGCCGCCCGCGGCGCCGGTGGCGGCGCAGGGCGCCGGCGGCTCTGCGGCTGCGCAGGGGCCGCAGGCGCCTTGGGCGACGCGGCAGGCGATGGCCTCGTTTAGGGCTGGAGCGAAGGAAACGCGCCAGAAACTCTTGGGAAAAAGTGGGAAACGTGTCATAAGGATCATTTCATGTCAATTCGGGTCAGTTGTCAGAACTGTAATTGGTTTTTTTATTTTGACATATTCAATGATATCTATGGTTGATTGCTACAGGCTGGTTCCTAAACCTGGGAGAAGCACCCAAAAATGATTCGGCACTGGTGTTCGTTCCGGGGAAAAGGAGCCTGGAGCGATTGAAGAGCTTAAACAAAGGCATAGTCAGCCCACAGCTTCCCCAAGGACGCCATGGCAGGGCAAAGCAGCATGAGATGCGAGGCCCAACAACCAGTTTGAAACAGACAGTCAAGACCGCTCGTCTTTTGATCTGCATTGTCTATAGTACCCACGGTTTGGTGTCTACACCTCCAGATGCATGGTGGAATCATATGGAATCAATGTCGGCCGCCTGTGGCAACTCGTTTCCAGTCTGTGGCTGGTGTATATGGCTTTTCAATGTTGGCCCAGGCCCATTAGCCTACCATTGAAGGCACTTCGATCCAAAATCCGCATTCCATACTAGGAGAAGGCCACTTCGACAATGGCACACATAAGCATTTCCGCCATGTCAAACACTTGCAGGTTTTGGCCTTCGTCTATGATGCAGCCCAACTCGTCGTAAGACAGACCTTCGTCCCATTTGCAGCACTTTGCGATGAACCCGCGACTGGCGCCCACACATGGACTAGACCAGGCTGACAGATTTATTTTTTCGTCTGAAATCGAATCCACCGCAACTCTGCCGCTGCTAACCCTTCACCTCAGTGTTGGATCACAGATAGTTCAGGTCGCAAAGCCATTGCAAACAGCATTTGAGCAAGGGTGTTTGTTTTTTCCAACCGAATTTTGGCCATAGGGTTCAAACCCGTGTGATCCCCAAACTAGAAGTGAATTTAATCAAAAACAACTCGAATGCCACGCCCTCTCAGAAGATGTCCGAAAGCATTTAGTATACATAAAAAACACATGTCCACATATTTACTGAAAGGAACTGCAAATGTATATCTATATTTATATATATGTATAAATACATTATATATATACATATATATATATATATTATATTATATTGGTGTCATATAGCAAAGATAGAACTATTTGGCCAACAGCACGGCCAAGTGAAGCCACGTGACTGGTTTCAGCGTCAACTCCCTCAACTCCGCACGGTCCAAGTGGGGCAGCTCCCGGTGCTTCTTGGGGCTCAGGCCCTGGTGGGGAGTTCCCGAACAAAGCTGTGATTACAAGATGGTTATTGGATGGTTATGGGATTTGATGATGGGATGATTTTTAGGCGTTTTCCCTGGGATTTATGGAATCAACGAACACCAGCTTCTATAAATATTGGAACATGATGGTGACATTTTGCTGGGATGCTTAACTTCATGCGATGGGGTGCAACGAGCTGCACCGAGAAGCCAGGCCAAGAAAGCAGTTTGAAGGATTTGCAAGGCATCACCATGTGACACCAGCACCTGGCTCCAGCAGTGAAGCATTCCCAGTGGACATCGGACACTCATACACACATCTACATCAGATCAGCACACGGGCAAAAAATGCAGATACAGATACACTTATACCAGCAGTACCACGCAACGCGGTGGCGGAAGTTTCAAAGATAGGAAACTATAGGAGAGGCGAGTTGTTGTGATGAATGGCTGGCAGAGACAACACACTGATGGATCGAAAGGTGGCTGAGGCTCTGAGTCTCTCTCTCTCTCTCTCCTTGTCTCTCTGTCTCTCCCTCTGTCTATCTACCTGCCTTTTTCTAATGTAGTTGCAGTTGAAGTTGTAGGTGTAGTTGCCGGTGTACGTGTAGGTGTAGTTGTAGGTGTAGTGTGGTGGTAGTTGTAGTTGTAGGTGTAATCTAGTTGTAGTTGTGGTTGTAGTTGTAGTTGTAGTGGTAAATGTAGTTGTAGTTGTGGTGCGGTGTAGCCTGGTGTAGGGTAGTTGTCGTTGTAGGTGTAGTTGTAGGTGCAATTGTAGTTTGTAATTGTATTTGTGGTTTGTAGTTGTAGCTGTAATTGTAATTGTACTGCCGCGACATGAAAAATGACCTTTGAACGTCCAAAAGTGGTCCGAACATGTGGTGTTTTAGCATTTCGACTTCGAAATGTGCTTCTCGCCACAATGGCGTGCACTTTTTGAACAGCTCTTCTTCCAAAAGTGGTCCGGCACTGTGGTGTTGTTTGAACATTTTGAGTTCGAAATGTGCTTCGCGCCACAATGGCGTGCATTTTTTGAACATCTCAATTGACAAAAGTGCTCTGAACCCGCAGTGGTGAGAACATTTTCACTGCCAAACGCGCTCGTGCCAAAACGCCGTGCACTTTTTCGACATGTGAACTTCCAAAAGTGCTCCGAGCATGGTATGTTTTGCGCATTTTAACTTCCAAATGTTCTTCGCGCCAGAACGGCCTGCACTTTTTCGACATCTGAACTTCCAAAAAGTGGTCGGAACATGGTGTTTTTTTTTTGCCATTTTGACTTTGAACCGCGCTTCAGGCGACAACGGAGTGCAATTTTCACCTCTCATCTCCCCTAATATGGCTACACGCCCGCCGCTTTAGCGAGCCTACTTTTCGACCCTCCGGAGCTACAAAAAATTAGAAAAACCGTGTTTCACGACTTGTCTACCTTTTTGCGCACCTGATCATCTTTCTTCTGCCTTTCTCTTCTCTGACTCTTCCCACCTCTGCTTTTCCATCTGTCCATTTTGTCGGAAGTTTGACTTCTAAACTTCCTTCGGTCATGTGGTTTGTGCACGCCCAGGCATGGACGGATGCGCTGCTTCCAGTGGCAAAGAACTTGTGCCGCGACACATGCCTTTCTGTCTTTTGAATCTCTGTCATTGCTTTCCCCAATCCACACTTGTCTCCCCCGGAGGTTCAACGCACCACATCTGCTCCATCTGGAAGGTTGCGATCCAACCTTGACGCGCGTTGGCATCAACGTATCTGAGGATTCCCAACAAGCCAAGAGCATAGTGGCAAATGGTTCCACGTGGTTCTACTGTTGAGCAATGTCGTATGAAGGCTTTTGTTGTCCGAAAGAGTGAAAGTGTTGCATACTGAATTTCGAATCACTATTTTGGACTACTAGCGTTTCCTGTCCCGTTCAAGTCCACTTTTCTAGCATTTGTTGGTTTCCAAGTGCTAGTGCCTCCCCTCAAGTGCAGGTTCCAGGGATTGCAATCGCAGTTCCTAGAGCTCGTGCTGTGCCACTAACTTCGAGGTTCGTTTCTGCACAGCCTGCTGGGTCTCAAAGGCAAGCCCTTCTACGGAGGTGAGCCAGATTTTCATACCAAACGCTTGGGACCTGTAAGCAACAGTGACAAAAACACAAAAGATGTAAATTAATGGGTTTTGACTTTCACCAATGCAATTCCATTTGGCACTATGATATGCAAACAAAAAGATATACATTGATATCCTACATGTCTGACTATGGTTCCATCAGGAAAACACGAATCAAAACCAGGTACTGTAGTCACTGTAGTCTGTAGTTGGCTGTGGCTTTGGCCCAGGAAATCAACAGTTGGCAGTCGACCCCTGTTGGCCTCTGCTGCTTCCACTCCAAAGGGTCGAGCACCGCAATCCACCTTATCCTTCACCCACACCTAGGGGATGTCGAAGAAACAAATAAGCACACTAAAAAATAAGCTGATGGGGGTATGACATAACTGACATCCTGTCGGATGTGCTTTTTTTTCCTGATCCGGGAGGTATCTGTCTGTTCTTGTGCCAATGCTGTTGGCTGGGATGACGGCACCCAGCTATCCAGCTTCATCCAATGTCATGGCACCTCTGGATAACGAGAGTCCGGTCCAGCTTCAAGTTGGCCAAAACGCCTCAAGCATGGGTGATGTGGCGTCATATCATGTGGCAAACCCAATGGCGCATCATCTCCCAATGGTTCAAATAATCCTTATCAATTCTGGTCAGAGGAGTCTTGTTGGATTGCCGAGGGAATGTCCATCGGAAACCCCTGTCCTGGTGATTGGAACGGCAAGCACCAATAAATTACACAAAGCAGCATGCTCTCCAAAACATGCCCGGAGCTGGAAGGAGGCAACAGGTGAAACTCTGCTGGACCTCTCCCGCAGCTCCGTGGCAATGCGCACAGGACAAACATGACCTGCCTGCACGCCGGCAAACACAAGAACGTCAGGGCCACTCCCATCATCAATGGGGTTCAAATGGATGGAACATGGGAATCCATGTCGCACCACTACACATCATCAATGACCATTCCGAACGCCAACCACTGGAACCCAGCCCAGCCTTTCGCAGCGCTTTGGCAAACAGCTGGGCGGTTTCCCTGGCCCGAGAGAAATCGCTGGTCCTTGGAGGTCTCAGTGCGACAGCTGGATGCATGTTAATACCATGCATTATCATGTGGGGTTGCCGTCATATATTATTGTAAGAGTATTCATGATTATTCTTTCAGGAACTTATGGGGTTGCCATCGTAAATTTCATCCAATGTAAAACGCATACTTATCACACAAATCATGCAGGACCAGCACCGGTCAGGCGATCTCAGGCGCCAACACCATCACCACGCCTCAGGTGGAACACATCCGGCGATGGATCGTCCGTGGTCATCCCCCTTTCTGATGAGGCACGTTTTGCAGCAGTTTTCTGGAACATCTTCCCAGCGTGCGTCGCACCAACACAGCCTCAATGCGGGTGGAAAATGAACAAATTGAGAGCGTTATTTGTTCCATGTAAAGAACATCTCAACAATTATATGTGACATTGGCAACATCTTGGATGTTGCATGAACGATTGAAAACAAACGAAAAAATGGCCTCCAGACCTCATGAGAAATTCAGGCCTTTGTCTTGTCATTGGCACTTGCACGGGAGGTGAACCACAACCACAATCTTTGCAAAAGGTGTGTAAGCAACTGTTCACTTTCATGGTGGGGTGCTTGAAGTTAGAAGTTTTTGTCCCACCTGCAGGCGTCAGGCCATAAGCTTTAGTTCCAACCTGTGGATTTGCATGGGGCGAGTGAAACATGGAATTTGTTTTGTGCCCCAGGCATTGCCATCGACCATGCTGCTTACCTCCAAATCTGAATCAGAAACATTCAGAAACTATGGCCTATGGATGGATACGAATTCTATTTCGAACGCAACTTTGTTCACATCAAGCCGCCTTGGGGTCAGAGATAATGATCTTCGCCACATTAGCCTTGGACCTGAAATTTGGAAACAGCGAAATCCAATGGTTTCCCGTCCTTTTCTCACTCTTCCCCATCATTTTTCAGGGTTTGGCAACCATTTCCCTATATCATTCTGCCATATTTCTTATTGGTTTTTCATCATTTTGCCATGTCTTGTTCATATTTTTGGTGAGCCTCCTTAGGGTATTCCCTCATTTTCAGCCATCTCCGTGTAGGAATTTTGGTTCCCAACTTCCCCGGAGACCTCCCTGGGGCTCCAACTCCCCATGACGCAGGGCAAAAAAACGATGCCGCCTGAATTCGGGACGTGGCCTGGAAAATTAAATTGCGAAAAACCACATATAGTCTATGAATTGTAGTTATTCGCATATGGATTTTCGGGTTTTCCTTCACATGTATCATTATATGTATCTATATATTCTTCTTGATGGCAGTAAGATATCGAACCAGAGCCAATGGCCTAACGGAAAATTAATAAATAGTAGTAGGAATAACAATGATAAACCGTGACAAATGACCCATAACGATTAAAAACATTGATAAATGATAAACCATACACTAGTAAACCAATAATATCCAATAATTATACTATGAAATTCCTGATTTTATATATCCAACAAAACATGTCAAATAACAATTTCACCAACGAATCCCCGCACCAACCATTGAACGTCTCAAGTCCCACATGCAAATGGCAGTTTCCAATCCATGGGGGTACCTCCAAATCACCCAATCGTGGATGACCACACTAGAATATTGAACCCCCTGGTGACTCGGGGATCCCCCATGCATTAAGAAACCTCCAAATGATGCAACATGTCACCGTCAACAAATAACATCCACTGCTGGGGGCCATGCAACTTCTTGGGCAGGCAATTCGAAGGCACCTTCCAGGCAACGGGCCTACCAAGCACCTGCCCACATGATCTTGCTTACCACTGCAACACCGAAAAAGTGACACATCTACTCACATGATAAGGTAGAATTTACAATGCTGTAAGGGTCATAAAGGAAAGAACTACATTTTTAGATGATGCCAACGCCAAATTAATAAACACTGGTTTACCAATGATGCGGGATACTTCAAAATCTTGATGGCAATTTGCAAAAAATGTCGCGCCCCAAATTTAACAGCCCGTGGGTTTATTAATCTGGGGTTGACATTACCCTCAAACAACTCTACTTGATATTGTTGCAATACTGACCCACTACAAGTTTACATGTAACCAAAAAACAAAGGTGAGGGTGGAACTGCCGCGGAGGAACCCCTTGAGTTTGCGTGTTGGCATTTGCCACAGAGATGACACGGCACACCTTCCTGCGGCGCATCTGAGTGCCCTTCATGTTTTCTGCTTATCTTTGATGTTGAAACAATGCAATTTTACCTCGTTGGCTTTGTTACCTTCAGAACTGCCAAAAGAGTTTAAACCAGTGTCGACAAATGTTGGCCATTCAAATGGCCCAACTGGAAAGTATCATGTTACCATCAGTGCCATGAACCTAACCAGTGGCAAAAGTAGAGGTTCTTTGGTGAGAAACGACTCCCTTGGTGCACGTTTTTGTGCAGCATCAAGTGGGGACGTTTTTTTCTTGATTATGCGTGCGCTTGTCTGTGAAATCCAGCCCTACTTTGCGGCAAAATGAAACTTACTATCTTGATGGCTCTGGACTTTGCAATGCTTGAGCCAGCCGGTGCGGGAACATTTCCTGTGCCAAGGAAAGTCATGATGGCACGTACAAATTACATTCAAATCAGCAAACATGATTTCACAGCTCGTCGCGCTGATTCGATTTGAATCAGACGCCGGAAAATTCAAACATATTCTCATCAGCGCCCCGTTGCCCGTTGCAAAGCGAAAGGAAAACAGCAGTTGAAATTTTGTTTTGCTGGTGGCTGGTGGCAACCTACCGGTATCCATCACTTTGACATCGCGTGCTTTGCGCGACGTGTTGCGACCAAAGGGTTTCCACTGGTGGAAACACATGGAAACCATTCCCGCGAAATGCTATGGACACACCTCTACCTCAGTGCAGAAGGATGCCACAAAAAAAGGTGTGACGTGGAAAAAACAAGAAGGACGGACCAATGAAATTGTTGCTGGTACTTGGAGGCCCGAAATTGTTGCTATAGTACTTGGAAACCCGGAAACGCACCCCATGTGAAGTTCAACTAATTTCTAATGTGGAACTCAATCCTTTACGTAAACGGCCCAATCAAAAAATTGCACATCGGCATGATGTCCTGTTCCTCCTGTTGGTTGTTGCGGATTTTCATGTTCATAGTTGTGATGACCATGCCTCACATTATACAAAACGCCAGCTACGTGGACCCGAAAATATTTTCTCCTAAAACCACTCGCAGATGCCTTAGACAGCCTGGTTGCAAAAAGTACGTTCCCGGAGGCGAGAAATTCTTTATTCCCGCGCCAGTTGGAAACAACAGAATTTTCCGATCCTTGGTGTTCAGCGCTTCGCAGCGCATCCTTCGTTCATTGTAAGGCAATGTTCAACACAAGTCATGCAAAAATGTACCCTTTTGACAAGCTGGTCTGCTTGACAAGCATCTGGGAGATGCGCGGGGGGAACTGGATCCGGCCACCTCCGTTGGTGCAAATGCTTCGATGAAACCCGCGTGATTTTTGTTTGTCCATGCATCGTTTTTTTGCAATCACCTTGTGGCTTGGTAATGGGCATGTTCTTTGGGTTGTGGCGTCAACTAACTCCCAAACACAAAGCCGGATAGGGTAATCGAGGGTAACCTTCCCTTGCGGAGATGAGATGAAAGGAACCACGAAAACATTATCATTTGACTTAGGGCGTAAAAACGATGTTTTTCCCAATCTCCACGCCCCCAATCGCACGTGAAAAGAAAACATTGGCCGCCGCACCATGGATCCCCATTTGGTTTCATCATTTCCTGAGATATGGCTCGTCCAATGCTTGGAAACATGGACTTGGATATCTATGGGTTCAAACTTTGATGCGTCTTTGCTGCCAAGGTTCCTTGGGAAGGTGCGTTACCATACCTCCATGCGATGTGGATGTCGTGGAGCATTTGATGGCATTTTCAACAAGCCCCCGCCCGAAGCATAAACACACCAGAGGCACTCTTGGTGTTCCAATCGTGCAAAATGTGTTCCATTTTGCCGTGATGAGCATTCGCCCGGGCAAGAGCCTAGCCAGCAGCGCGACATCTGCCACTGCATGCAAAGTTCATCCGGCCAAATTGTCATGAACAAACATCAGAATTAGAATTTTTTGATCTTGGCATCACTGCGTGGCCGTGTGTTTTGTGCTGCACCGCTTGTGAAAATTTTAATGTTGAGAAATGACGATCCAACAATGACAGCTCTGGCACTACGGTGTGGACAAAATCGGCACAGTCACAAAGTCCAAATATGCTATATAATCCCGACCCCGCACAATATCACACAGTTCCAGCAACAATACATATTCAGAGTGTATGCGCGAGCACTGGCCATGGTCAGCGCTGCTTCCAAGCACGAACTTCAAGAAGAAAATTGAACATCGCCCGTGACAGGTGCACACCGACACACAAAACATGGATATGATTGATAAACACAAATGGAATTTCGGTTGTATTTTGACACAGTTTTCCCGAAAAGGGATGGCGTGTGGTGTTAATTGATGGGTTGGGCGAAGGCAGCTGATGATATTGGCCATTACATTGGCGATGATAATTGTAAGCATGATGTTGACGCTGGTGGCGGTGGTGGTAGTGGTGGCGGTGGTCTTGACGACAACGGCAGCAGCAGCAACAATGAGTGACGCCAGACGGAAAACGGATGTGGACAATCAGGGGAAGGATGAGCGTGGGCGAAGACCATGGCAGCACTGATAAGGATGGAGGCGAGGCTACAAATGATGGTGAGAATGACGTAATATGACGTATAAAGTTGATACCGGTGGAGGCACCCATCAACGTCTATCAATACAAACCGGCCGGTGATGTGAATGAAACAAAAACTATGACCGCCCGGTTCATGATGCACAGTGCACGACGATGATGATAGTGATGGTGATGGTGATGGTGATGGTGGAGATGATTTTGTTGATGATGTTGCAAAGAATTGCTGATGATGTTGGCGATTGATTGGAATGATGATTGTGGTGGCCAACACGATCTTTTACAATTGGATTGTCAAGAAACAGTGCTAATCCTTACCCGGGCTATCCGCACAATTCCTGAGACCTTTTAGGCCTATTGATGCCTATTGCTAGTGCGTATAGTTTCAATTCTCCTGCTTGCAAAGCGCTGAATTGTTAGAGGCCGCAAAATATGAACACGTGAACTAATTGACAGACCCGACACGGCAAACGCAATTGCAATCCAAGGGCTGGTGTCCAAGAAAATTTGGCTATCACAAATGCTCGGCATGATTCTGCAAGATTTGGATTGCGTGGGTTTCTGGCCGTCTGGCATCCCTGAAGCATATATGGTGGTAATTGATGTGATGGCATTTTTTATGTCCAAAGGCCAGATTTTTGCTTGTCTCGGTACGGGCAAGGCCTGCACAAACATGTCTGACTGTTTGACACGTTAGGCGCTTGTTAGGCAAATGCCTGATGATTGCAACGGAATAATTTGTTTCCGAAATGATTTGCCACCTGCCCGGTGAAGGGCCTTAGATTTTAAGAGTGGTGCACCTCCTCGTCGGCTTCCTCCCTGTTCCTTCTCCTCCGCCTCTTCCTCTCCTCACCTATCCCTTTTGCCAGCTCGTCGCAGCTGTGGGCACCAATGGGCCCGGGGCTTGCAGCAAGTGCCAGACGCTCATCACAAACTGTGATTCGGTCGGCCATGGCAGTTGGGCACGCATGGGCACACATGGGCACGCACACATGCCAGAGAGAACTTAATCTTTTCGAATATATATATATATACACATGTATATATATATATAAGATAAAACGCCGCAACAAAAACCAAATAGAATGGCAATACATATGCCACATAAAATGCAATAAAAAAAATCAAAATATATACGCGCGAGAAAATGCCACGCAGAATGCCAAATTGAATGTTAAAATGTTTGAAAATGAATCTGAAATATAGTGCCAAACGGAATGCTAAATGGAATGCCGGAATATATGCTAGCAAAAATGCTGGCTAAAATGTCAAAAACATATGTCGGATAGGATACCAGATATATTGTCAAAATAAAAAATCGGGTAGAATGCGACCTGTATACTCCGGATCTATGCCAAATATAGCAGTAAAATGTATGCCTGAGTATGTATCAAGGTGTGGGTCACTCGAAGAAAATAAATTTTATTATTGTACTTCAGGCATAATTTGTTTGCCTTGGTTCTTGCGACCAGGAATGGCGGAAAGGCTTGCGACTTTGCATCGAAATAGAATTTCAAACCGGACCCGCTGTGAGGCACCAATGCCCGCAAATGCATTTTCAATCTTTGTTGGTGGCCGCAGGGCCTTGCAACTCAAAAACGACAGTGGTGCATACGCAACGGCGTGTTTTATTTTCCTAATTTATAATGGTTTGTTTTGAAACGTGGGCACCTGAAGATTAACATGCAAGAAACGGAGGATAGGAAAACGATCGCAAACAAAACGACATGGAAATAAACGGAGCCGACCAAACCGGAAAAAATGCCCAGTCAACGGAAGAAACGCAACTGGGAACCTGCGACGATACGGCATTGTAAATGATACGCTTCCCGCCTTTGAAACTAACCATGCGTTGTTACGAGGCAGCAGGCGTAGGGTTATTTTTAAATGACTACGTGAGCCGCCGTCAAAATCAATTGTTGGTGCTTGGTGCGAAAGTATAGGTTATCGTTTTTTTTTTTTTATGGGGGGCCTATCTCTTTTCTGTTTTGTTCAAATCAAATCCCCCGTGCATGTGCCCTAGACTGTGGCTGACTGCATTCTATAAAAAATCCGGTTTATAGAATGATTCTGAGGGCGTCTTTTTTAATAGAATGAATCTGAGGCATATTTATGGAATGGTCCGGCAAGTTTAAGGATCTGACATTTCCATGGATAAAAACACCAAAAAGTAGTTTTATAGAATGAATTAGCTAGTTACAAGTAAAAAAACTTTTTTTTAATAGAATGCATCAGCCTAGTGTCAACAAGTAACAAAAATCAATCACTTTCCATTTCTAGAATGCCTAGATTTGGATGATGATATCCCAAGAATATAGATTTCAAATGGTGTCAAATGATCTGACCAATTTAAGCTATTTCTTGGGTCGTACCTTATTTTCAATAATTCAAATAGAAAATTAAGAGAGGTCGTCCGAAAAACGAAATTAGGGTGACGTCGTTTTCCAGGTTGAGGTTGTTGAACACGCTTTGCCTGTATGTAAATATATGAAATGTGTCCAAGTAGTACGTACATAAATCCATCCGTCAGTATCATGATCCCATCACTCTCTTTCCAACATCCTTTTCATCCTTCCCCTCTCACCACATGTGGAGGTACCTGTCTTCGCAGGTGGTAGCCGTTTTGGACGTTGAGGATTCCAACATGGATAAAGGGCACATCACGATGACAGAGCGATCTGTGGGTGCATTCCACCGTTTGAAAGGAGAAGGGGAGTGTGAAGAAGACAAGGCAGATGGTGAGAAGAGCCAGCAGGAAAAACCCAAGCAAGGCAAGGGAACAGGCTTCAAGGCGGCGCATCGCCGACTACGCGGCACTGTTTTCAGATCCATGAAAAAGAACCAGGATCCAGGTGAAACTTCGGATCTGATGGAAACTAGGTGATTTGCCAACAGGGACAGATGTTTATATGCAAACTAGTGCAAAGCAGTGCGGTGCTCGCTATTTTGACCACAGATTTTGGGCCTGATACCAGCGGAGATTCCACTGAAGTCCATGGATTTTCCATGCGAATGAAAACATGTGAAAGTGTTCTCACATCTCGATTTGTGCGTGTCATCCTTACACTGAGTAGGGTTCAAAGGATTTTGCACTCTTCCTTAGTCTCGTGAACGTTGGTAGCTCAAGGGACTACTTTGACACGCCAAGCTTTGGATCTCGTTTGAGATCTGCTTTGCTCGGGTTTTAGGATTGCCCGGCATCCCTCGGGATTCGGGGTTGCCCGGCACCCAATCTCAAAATTTCACCAAATTAGACTGCGAAACAAATCTTTCTTTGGTTGGCAATCCAAATTGACTTCCATGTTTCTCACTTCAAAAGCTCTTGCATGTCGTCTACATAGAACTTGTAGACTTGGGATAGCCACTCTTCTCCTCGGTTTCTCGCCTTTCTGAACGCTCGTTGGAAAGTGTTCCTGACTTGGAACAGCAAATCACTTGTGAGCCCAGTTCCAGACTCCTTGGCATCAATCACATTGTCGATAGCCCGTTGAAACTCCCGAGCGTCCTCAAACAACTCATTTGCCAGGCACTCATGTTGTTGTGACCTGAGATTGTTCAGCAGGTTTTCCAACTGAACCATAGAGTGTTCTCCATCAGCTCGGTGTGCATTGCCTGTATCAGGCTGTTCAGCCTCATTGCATGCACTAAGCTGATCTGATCTCGATTCTCCTGAGCCAGAAGAGCGTGTAGGAGTTGCTGATCTCCTTTGTGGTGGATCTGTGTTTTCTGGTTCCTTTTTGTTCTGGTAGAAGACGGCCATATTGGCCTTCTCAAGCACTTGCAGAGACTCTCGTTGTTCTGTGGAAAGTTTCTGGTGCCTCACAAAACCACCTATCTCGACCAAAACGAATGGAATCCCCATATGTCCCCATAGTCCTCCAACACTTCGAGCTCTCCATCATACCGCTCAACATGGCTCTCAAATCTTCCACGCAAGCTCATAAGTTGGGCCTGCAAAGTGCTCAGCTCATCTCTGTGTTTTCCCAGCGTCGTGTCATCTTCGGCTATTTGCAGCTCATCATAGTACAAGCGCCTATCCAGCTTTCTCCAAAACCAAAACGCTGAAAAACATACTGCCATCCATGCACATGCTAACATCATGAGGCTTACCCAAATCCAAAAGGTGTTGTCCTTCTGGTCAACGATGTTGCACGTCTCCTCCTGCGCTGCAACTGGCACCGGCTCAAGGCCCATTTTTCCCGAGAGCGCCTGCGAAGGGTTCTTCGTAAAAAAGCAGCCGTTATACTACATCTTCACACCTTCACATCTGCTGATCTACATCTTCACACCTTCACATCTGCTGATCTAGATC
>Ga0126342_10010128_pt1 | contig 16865 bp, 17 predicted proteins | sample Cyp1metagenome_FD_92528 | JGI IMG/M metagenome (GOLD analysis project Ga0126342, IMG submission 92528) | Coral microbial communities from Lord Howe Island, Old Settlement Bay, Australia - Cyphastrea 1 metagenome | ecosystem: Host-associated > Invertebrates > Cnidaria > Coral ... | reverse complement strand
GTTTTGTACATTTTGACTTCGAAATGTGCTTCGCGCCACAACGGCGTGCAATTTTTCATCTCTCATCTGGCCAGCTGGCTCCGCACCCGCCGCTTTAGCGAGCCGACTTTTCGACCCTCCGGAACCTCAAATCATTCGGAAAACACAGTGTTTCGCGACTTTCCTACCTTTTCGCGCATCTGCACCTTATTTCTTCTGACTCTTTCTCTTCTCTGATCTTCTCTCCTCTAATCTTTCTCTTCTCTCTGCCTCTGCCCTGCTCTGCTTTTCATCTGTCCATATTGTCGGAAGTTTGACTTCTAAACTTCCTTCGAATATGCCCCAAACATTGGTCTTTAGCCGTCAAGTTACATGGGAGTTTACTCAACAAATTGATCATTGACATCAACAAGAGTTGGGACTTCCCAAACAATATGGGTGCCATTGAACTATAGAGAACACACATCAGGGTTTTCCAAAGCTTGACATCCGAGACACCTCTACCGCTCCCACATAACCAGCGGCACAATGGAATCCATCGGATCTCTTTTCATAACCTGGCAGTGTAAATGAATGGTAAATGAATGGTAAATGAATGGTAAATGCACCACATCAAAGATATCTAAAACTCAAGAAACATCTGAAAAATCAATGACTGCAACTGCATTGATGATCTTCGAAACTGGACGTCGATCTGAGCTTCAATACCCACCGGCAAGGGCAGTGGATCTTTGCAATCCTCCCAATCCAAGTCACACCTGGCGAGCAGTCAGATGGGTCAACACATGGGATATCACATCCTTCGGGATGGAACATCACCACAGTAGCGACTGTGACGTCACCTGCCAATCTCCCACTCAATGGGCTGCAAAGGGTCGATGTTTCCAAGTCGACCTCAGTGGATCGGATGCATCGGATGCGCTGTCAGTGACATTCATGTAGATTATCAGTGGTTAGTTAGTATGGGATATCAGGATGTCCAACTTTATCACATATTATCATTCTTATCATCAAATATCATCTGGTATCAAACTATTACATAAATCCGACACATTCTAACACTGGACATTAGTCACATTCATCTAACACACAATAGTTTCGTTTGTAGATCACAACCAGCAGGCTGAGTTCTGGACATGTGGCGTTCTGCACCTGGTCCTGTTTGTAGGGCGGCACGCAATAGATGCTGCAGGTCTCACCAGGCATCACCTGGGATTCTCCAATGACAAGCTCCAAAAGGGGAGGATCATGTAAGTCTCATCCAAGTTTTGGTTTATCATGGGGGTTAAGAAGAATTTATCAACATATCACTGCAATTATTAGATTAAATATGATTAAATCAATTATTGGGTATTTTGATGTATTTTTGGGCATTTATGATTGGGTTGACCACCCAATGTGATGACATCCAGTATCATCCAACTGCGGCGCATCCAAGTAGCGTTCACGCAGTCGGAGAGGTCGAACATGCCTGAGGCATCGAATCATCTATGGAGGTTTATTGCTAGGAAAATCATCTATGGAATATGTTCAAAACCAGGGGATCCCTACATCCATCGGTTCATCATGGTTCCTTCCAAAGTTGCAATTTTTGAGACAAACCCATATGTGAACTATAGATACCGGGTGATATCGATTCACGATTCTACCGAAGATGTTGGCTGTGATGCTACCACAATCCACGTTTTTCTAACTGAAAAAAAGACGATTTTGTGGAGTAATTTCTGAACATTGCTGAACGTGTTTCGAACTTGGAACACTCATCATGATTGGTTGGTTTTCTGACATTTTTTTGAGCCAAGGAGCAGGTATCCACGTCCGGAATGATGCATGGCTTCAGTGGGAAGCATCCCAAAAACCTCAGAAATTTCCATGGTTTTCCGGTGAGTTCAGCTACAGAAACAGCGACAGAATCAGCTAAAATCAGCAACCAAGGGGCTCTGGTTCATCCAAACATGTGTCCGGGCGTTCGCAACCTGGGCGTCACAACTCAGAACTCAGCTTTCCGATGCCTTGAACCACCTTCAACTCATCTGATTCTTCGAAATCAACGGGAACCAAGCAATGAACCAAAAAGAAACATCCCATTTATGTGGTTCATTGCTTGGTTCCCGTTGATTTAAACGTGTTTAAGATTTAAAACTTCATCAGCAAACATCAGCAAACATCCCCAAGATCTTCCAAAACGGACCAAGTTTCCAGGCGCTTCACGGCCGTTCCTGCAAAACCTGGGCCACACACCTCGGTTCTCCAACCGCCGTTGCTGGTTTTTATCAATTTTTTGGGAGCAAATAATGGGACTAACAATGGGATTGATAATGGTGGTTGTTTCTGGGCAGTTTCACAAACTAATAATACTTTGATATTGGTGAATCATGGGGATTAATCATGGGTTACTGATGAATGGTCAATAATGGGTAGTAAGTATAATTCAGAACGACTAATTCATAATGATGGGATGTTTAATAGCACATAATAGCACAAATCCAGCAAACATCTCTTCTTCCGACACCAAAATAAACCCTTTGCCGTCGAAATTGAGCAAAATAAACACAGCTAAGGCAACAGACCCAATCGCCCTCTGTGTTCTGCATGTAGCCCGCTGGAACGAACTCCGGCGCAGGGGCTGGACCTTGGTTGAAGCTAAGCTCTGCGTAGACCCCCCGACCCCTTCGGGTAAACATCGTCATCGTCCAAGTTTTTAAGGCAATGAAACATCTTTGAAAGCACCCGGGAAATGTTTGAATGACATAGATTTTGTAGGCATTATTCATCTGTATGCGACCATGTCATGGCCATGCATCGCCACTACCATAAATGCGGCTGATTCGCCACCCCTCCCTGACCCAAAATGCAGCCTCACGCGCAGCCTGCTGAGGCACCCCACAGTCACAATCCAAGAAGGAGCCAACGGGCAAAATCACTTCCTGCTTCAAATCACATCCAGAAAGTGACAAAAGATAACAAAAGTGACAAGTTTCCAATAATTTCCTTCAGATTTTCGGCGGTTCAGAACTTGAGTTCTTGGAAGTTTATGAACACCATTCTTCACCGAGTTCACTGATCAACTCATCTTTCAATCAGTACACCATATCTGCCTGTGTGGGATCTGTGTTGTCGCCGGGGCAGGCGGCGAACACCTCATGGGCAACATGTCGATGGTGGGGTACTGTGGCAAAACTATGCAAAATGCCTCATAAAATGGGGGATTACATGGACATATTACATAGTAAGCTTTGAAAACAATCGAATCACACAATTGCACGGAAACAGCATTGACTACCTTTCGACGCATCAGTTTGTAATATCGGTTAGGCATCATCAACGTTCCGTATAGTATATTCGTTGACTTTGGAAAACGGGCTGCAAGGGTTTGGTCTGGATGTTGAAAAGAAAGCATTAGGAATCATTAGGATATGTCGGGACACAAACAACACCTGGAAGCAGCATGTTTTTTCAATCTGCAGGAGGAACCATGTCTTGGCCCGGTGCTTCTGGAGAGCCTTCGCATGAAACATGCTGCGCTGCTATATGGGCCAGTATCCCAGAGCGGCAGCCATCTTTATGAAACCACCTAGACTTGAAGCCTGCCGGGAGAATGACGCAATCAATGATTCTTGCCTTTCCACTTGGTAAATTTCGGCTTGTCTCACCACTTCAAAACTCTGAGTACTGCCTATTTGCATATATCGGAAGGCTATTTGCGCATTGTCAATGGCCGAAGAATGGTCAACAAGACTATTCACTAGGAAAGAGAGAGGTATCCAGATCGGAAACATAGTGCGTGCCCACAGACGACGAGCAGTGGAAACATGCTTCTCGATGAGGAAAATTTCTTCATCCATGCCTCGCACGACTCGGCGAGGCTCACACAGGTAATTTTTTGCAGCACTAGGCTGACCGTCCCTGAAAAGTTGCTCAACTTTGGCTTTCAAGTCCAAGAGGAACTTGGCGACCACCAATGTACTTGTGATCTTCTCCTCACCGTCTCCTTTCATCCATGGTGGTGCAAAACCGCTGTCGGCAATTATGCCCAAGTGTTCCAAAGCTGTCTTGATTGCCCAGTCGAGGTCGTGACGGTCTTTGATGCCTGCATGCTTTACCCACAGCACTCCCGCACGAGTGATATCGATGATCACCCACACTGAGTAGCCGTTTCGTTGGCACTCCTTTACAGTCCAAACACAGTTCCGATAGTGTTGACCGATTCTGACATTATGGCTGGGCAAACTATGTGCGTGCCTTGGACGTGTCCATCGTCTCATGTCCCACCCACCTGCTATTTTCTACTCCTGCTACAATCTAAAAACTCAGGTCTGAGCCGATGTCCTTCCTTCCCATCATGTTGCATCAAGTCAAAAGGTCATATGACAGTGAACAGTGTCAAGCGTATTCTAAGATGCTTTGTCGGGGGATCTGTTGAACACTGCACAAAAGACTAGATATCAATTATAGTAAATCAGTGAATATTATAAGTTGAACTGGTATTCGAAGGATATATTTGACTAATTAACATCATAATTATGAAAATAACATCATAGAACACTTGCGTTATCTTGCGTTCCAGTTTTTCTAACATTGGCTATTTGTGCAATAGAACATTTTGAGGTATCATCCATTTTTGGACAAACCCAACTGATACCCTCAGTTCATGATGGCAATTGGATACAAACGGGTACACAACGCATCCAATGGTGACCAAGCCACGCCCAGACCGCTGTAGGGTTTTCGACATTTTAGCTGACATTCTTGGCCTTGCGATGCTGGAAACCGTCTCATCAATGCGATTGTGGGGAAATATCAGGTTGGGCTTCCCCTAGGCAAACATGGCCAGGAAAATATCTGAAAGTAGACAATGTACCTGTTGATAGAGAGCAATTGGCCTCAACAACCAGCAACTTCCTAGTTTAATCACCAGAAACTCTCCGCAAACTCTCCACTGGCTCAACTCTCCAGTGATTTCAGGAAATCCAGTCAAAGAGCGGTTTCTGCAAGTAACTAATGACAATTCACAACCTTCCCAGTCAGCTTCCCAGAAACCAGAACTTAATCCATATATCATCCATTTTTTTTAACATCAGGAGATGTAACCCATATATAACCCACATATAATCCATATAGAAACCATATGTAAACCATATAATCCACATTTCTCATCCAGGGGATCCCTTTTTAAATCACCTCATTGGGGCAGCCCAGCCTGGCACTACTGAGCCGCAGCTCGAGGTGTCGTATTTGCATCCCTCCAGAGATGAGGGAGGCACCTGGCGGTGTACTATGGAAAATCACCATCTTTTTAATGGGTAAATCAACGATTTCTATGGCCATTTTCAAGTTCGCAAACTGCTTGTTTACCAGAGGGTAAGTATAATCCATATAGAACATATATCCATATATAATCCATATATAATCCATATATATGTATATATATAACCATCATATGATCAGTGCATTGGCAAAAACCAGTAGAAAAAATGGACCGATGTTGGACCTGTTGGATGTTGATTTTCATCCTGAGGTCATGGCGCAGGGAACCAAGGGTTTGCAGCCGCTGGGATGCATCTCGAATCCACAACCTGTGAAAAACGGAGAGGTTAAACAAGTTAAACAACCAAGATGAGTTTTAACCGATGCTTTAAGCAAACATTCTAAATTCGAGATGAACAAAACAGAGTCATTCTTCAGATGACCACATCGATTCCTTTACTGCTGCCAGTTGCTGCTGTTTCCACACCTCTACCGCCCTGGAATGCTCCAGCAGGTGAAAAACCGCCTCAGATGACACTCTGCGTCTCGCTGCAAATGCCCGTTGTTTAATGCTACAACAATATGTTCAAAAATGAAGTAAACCCAATCAGAAACCATCCCAATTATAGATTTTCCCACGTTTCGATCTGTTCTTTCTTGCTTTCCCTCTGAATTGGATTCGATGACGCTTAAATCGGAAAGAACAGTCGGAAAACCACTTCTGATTGGTAGTTCGCTTGCATTTTTTCTATCTTCCAATTCATCTTTCATAGTTTTTCCATGTTTTTCCCATACTTATCCCATACTTATCCCAATATCTCTTCTCCAAAGATGGGTCAAATCGGGTCAAATCTGTCAAATCTCTGAGGCCCAGGCAATGCACTGCAGGCGTTCCGCCATAACCTTCGTCGCACCTCCAGCTATCGTGCGTCTTCACCTGAGCTGATGAAGTCGTCACTTGGATATGGCCGGCTTGTGCCATTGTCATTGGCCATCCTTTGGCGTTAGCAGCCGTTAGCATTGAACAAAACCACCATCCAACAGTTCGCCAACAAGAAGAACTCAATATTATATTCTGTAAACTGGCTAGTTGGAGCCTTCCTTTTTCATGGTATGGTTAAACCAACAAATGAGCAAATGACTCTCCATTTTCCCCATTGGAATTGCCAGGCTTCCCCGACGTACCCCACCGGAATCTCATCGGTGGCGTTGCACGAGTCCAGGATGCAGTTCAACTCACCTGAACAAATGCAGCTGGTAAAAGGCTGGGAAAATCACGGGAAAACTTTGGAACACTCCGAAAATGATGGATGGTGATGTGATATTTGGTGATGGGATGGGTTTTTTTGGCAGTTTTTGATGTTCCGCTTTTTGTATTCCCACCATTTCGGAAAATCTATGGCAACATCTGCCTTTTTTTCGGGCGCCTTGTAGAATCGGCTGGGCGTTCTCATCGCCGTTGTCCTCGCTGATCGGAGAAGCTCATGGGTTCAGCATGCTTCAGCACATCAGCAAATGAAAGAATGCTGGAACACCTGACAGATTGGGCTATGGTTTGGGTGGGATAGGATTGAATAGGGTGGATTGAGGAAAACATCGGTTGGCATCACTTTACTGAGCCTGTGGGCACAGTGCCGTGACAGATGCTCCGCTGTAGGGCCTACAGCGCCAATTTCCGCTTGATCCATTTGGGTCTGAAAATGTGGGGAAAAATGCCATTTTTCCATTCATTTTTTTATCGATATCACCATGTTCCCCATATACAAATTGCCATGCTTGGGGGGCACCACATTTTCATTCTAGATGATCCCAGTATTTCCAATTTTTGATTTCCAGCATTTTGTTGCTTATATGTTGCTTATCTATCCCATGTTTTCATCCTAGATGGCAACCAACGAATTCTTGTTAACGAATCCATATTCTGTGGTAAACATGGAGATTGATGAAATGTTGATGATTCTGGTGTGTGTTCACTTGGTTTTTACATGCTACTTTCATGGTTTTACAACCCATTTCGATGGTAAAAATGGTCAAAACATGTAATCTCTGAGAACCCCCACATGGCACAGGCCACTGTGCAGCTTTGTCCCGGTTGAAGATCTTCGCAACCCATTAACTCCACCTAGTCGAAAAACAACAGAAACTCTATGGAAAATCTATGGACGTAATGGGAACATGTATGAAAATGATGGGACATATGCTGGGGTATTATTCAAAAGCTATGCATTAAAATGAATTAAATCCATCGAATATGATCCATCAAACCATGGACAGTTGAATGGAAATGGCTGAAAGGATGAAACATGGCGCAAAACTCTCTGAGATGCAGGCGTCACAGCGATAATCTGTCAAGTTCCTCACAGAATGTCCCAACAAAATAGCTGAAAGGCACATGTTGCAGGGTGTTTTGCAAAAATAAGTAAACACATAAAAATAAATTCATGTGATAATTCGAAAACATTGATGTTGAAACAGGGATTTGATGGCAGCACAAAACTTCGAGGCAAACCATGTGCGGAGCGACTCTTGGGGACCACTTGGCCGATGTAAACTGGGCGCCAGGCAAACGAGCGCACGGAACCGCTTTCGTGCAGCCCGACAGCAACGGCACTTCCTGTGACAAAGACATGGGGTCCAAGGAATGAAAAACATATCTAACATTATCTAACTATCTATCTAACTATTTATCTATCTATCTATCTAAAAAAACGTCATATATCTTTGTAAACTTTTATGGAGTGTGAGACTGGAAAACACCAAATGTATCTGTGCTTCATTTTTTGTTAAACAACTGTTATTGCCCTCGCTCATTTTTTGGCAACCTTTTCGTCATTTTTGGATCGATGTTTGGTCATTTTGCCATTGTTCAGTCATTTTCTGGCGATATTTTGGTCGTTTTTTGGGTCAAGGTCACTTTTTGACAATCTTTTGGTCATCTACCTATGTACCTAACTGTCTAGCTATCGAGCAATCTGGCTACCTAGCTCCCATAACTGCAGGGATGATCCCCATAGCCTGCCCGGTTCACATCACCATAAAACCCATCTACAACCTATCTTTTAGTGGGATTTACCTCTTTTTTGAATCGACCGCAACATCAGCAACATAAGAAATCAACAAGCGGATTTGGGTGTCTGAATGGGGAAAACTCATGATTAACCAGTGGATTTTTGGGGTGCCAAATGGTACCATATTTCCAGACGATGCACCTGGCACTTGCTCTCACTTCCGCAATGCAGCAGGGAAGTGCCCGTGTAGCCCTGCAAGGCTCATCACATTCTGTCTGGAGATGCTGACCTCAATTCTTCCAACTTTCGATACAATATCTTAAGGTCACTTTTGGTATATAAGACTATATTCTATATTATACTATATATTATATCTATATACCTATCCAATCTTGCTGGCTCTTCAAGGCTGGGCCACAACCATTCTTCCAGGTGCCTGTCCGCAAACCCAGTTGTCGTAGCCCGGCCCTGTTTTGACCTTGCAACCGGACCAAGGGGACCTAACTGGGTTCCAACTCTCCAACTTTCAAAGCTGCTGTCTGAATGCTCTCCTTTCAGGTGCTGACATATCCCGGAGGAATGGGACATGGATCAGGGCCTCAGCCATACCAAGCGATTTCTATGTGATTGGCGACAATCATCACCAGCAGCAAAAGCTGAGGCTGCGGCAGAAACAATCGCCCGGAAACCACATGAAGGCTCTGGTTGCATCCAAATTGTTGGGTGGACCTCACTTCTTTGAAGAGATCATGTGAAGGGGCCAACTTTTCCATCCATTTTGGATCCTGCCATGTTGGATGGGTATCTCAAACTGGAAAACTGATCTTTGAACCAAGGTCCAGACACATCGCTGTGGATTGAAAGCCCCTGTAAGGCCTCAGAATCCGCACAAAATTCATCCAAAGTCGTGTCCTGTTGAACCAAGGGCCCAGGCCGTTTGCATTGGATCGTCAGGCTCTCGCCTGCGCACCGGGCTTATTTCAGGGGGGTATATCCCAAGATGGCAAGTTTTATGTGGAACATGATGGTAATCCGTGGGATTTCAAGGTTTAAAAACCTTTGACAAAATCAATTGATCCTTGAAATTGGTGAAAATCAACCGAGAACTGTGCTGCAGTGATCTGGGTTTTGTTTGAAAGCGTGGGGAACCGGCAGAAACCCCAAAAAACCTGCTGGGTAATCATCATTTTTCTCAAAATTGGTCATCTGCACCTCCCCAAAGCTGCACGGTCGGGTCGTAGTCGTAGATCTGTCAAGACATCATGAGGGGAACGATTCACTTCAAAGTTTGCCAAAACCTTCATCTATGAATCTATGGTATGTGGAAACCAATCCTTTTTTACTTATCTTTCCATGCACAATTCACATATATATATATACACACATACACACACTCATAATATATGTATATATATAGTATATTTCTACATAGAAAAAAAAACGCATTTTCATCATGTTCATCTCTGCCGTGCGATGGCCACCACTCCAAATCGATGTCCTTAGGACCTGACGCATGGATCGATCTCCGGAAAGACGCAGGGGAAGAGCCTCAATGTGTTTTTATATGTTCAACTGGAATGACTGGAATTTGGTTGAACTGTTTTTAGGTAGCAAAAATTCCTCAAACATCTCCTGATTTGGTGTAAAAACACCGATCAAGGGACTCATAGCACCCGAAGAGCGTGGTCTCGATGTCGCAGCCCGAGAATTTCCGCGAACAGAAGGAATCTCGGTGCCACACGATGCTGACAACGGATTTCTTGGAGAAATCGTCCTATGATGTCCTTTCTAAACTGCTTGAGATATCATTGTATACCCATTGTAGCATCAATATATCATAGAAAAGCGATGGAGATTTCTTGTGTGGGAAATGATGTGAAGGAATAATGCTACGGTTGGATGTAGCTCTGACTAGCTTAAATCTATCCCGGAGGGAAATTCGAAATCCCTGCAACATGAAATCATAAAACACGGCATTGAGCTGTCGACTGGCACTGCCCCAGAATCCAGGTGCCTTGCTGTGGGGTAAATTTCTTGGGAGTTTCCAGGTGTCAATCAACATCAATCAGCATAAGTTTAACCAAAAGTTGGACAGAACTTCACTATAGCAACCAAAGAACCCATATTACTTCAACCGGTAGGATTTGGCTGCTCTCTTTTGTGGGGTTGCTTCAAATAGGTTTCTAATTTTGATTCTTGGCAACAAATATGAAAGAATGAAATCAATGTTTACACAGCTGTACACTGTACACATTACCATTGGGCCGTTGACTACATACTACCCATTTATGGCTCTCCCCCACAAATGATGATTCACCAGGATTCACCAGTGGATTTTCTATGGTTCTTCGGATAGTTTTTTCGGATGTTTTTCTCCTCAGTTCCGGACGCATTCCAGGAAGCCGGTGACCTCAAAGGGACCCATGGCGGGCACCATGGCACTTTGGAAACCGTTCCGAGCTTCGGGCGTTGCTTCTCCAGTAGCCCCGCGGCATTGGAACGGGATCTGGGCAAACCATCCTGCGAAATGTCTGAAAAAAGGATGGAATGTTTGGAAAATGATGAAAAAAGATATGGAAAGTGACTGGAAAATTGCTGGTGAAGATGAACAGGGCTAGTGGATTTCATGTGAAGATGGCAGTGGAGTAATCCTATGATCATCCTGTGATCATGACACAATCATGACACAAGACATAGTTTTTCAATGAAACCAATGAAACACCGGCATATGACAGTGCCAACAAGATCATCTGCCTGCAGCTGGGTCGGGTCCATTCCACCAAGCGGTTGGGATTGGTGTTGGAGTCCAGGCAATAGCCTGTCGCAAACATCACCAAATGCCTGGAAATGATCAAAATGTTGGAGATCATTCCATCCCATCCATCCCATCCCTCGGCCCGGCCTCCAGTGGAGGTGCCTTCGTAGTTGGTTTGACACCGCAGCACGCAGAACTGGCCCGGCCCCAAGTTGTCGCATTCCGAGGTGTTGTAGACCTGATTCCGAGGCTGCGATAGCCCCAAGATCCCCAATCTTTGTGGAAAATGATGGTGAAACCCAATCCCCCATTGTGAAAAATGGTGTGAAACCAATAGTACCTATAAATAGTACCACGTAGTACCAATAGTTCGATGGTGAAACATGGTGAAACCCAAGATGCTGAAACATGGTAAACATCTGCCGTTGACTCAGGGCATCACGCACTCGTCCGCCGATGGCTTGACACAACCCACCACTGGGAGACAACCTGGGTCAAAACGAAAATCTAGTGATGGGGATTTTATATCAAAAAAATCTTATATGACAAAATATATTTTCATCAATAATCATCAATATATCAACAGGTCATATATAAGATATTAACTGACACTTGTTTCAATGATATTCCATTCTGTGGATTTCCCATCCACAGGCCGATGTTTTTTTCCGGTGCTCAGTGCCGCACCCACCAGCACGGTGTTGCTGGTGCAGTTGGAGCTGTTCAAAGGGTCGACGTAGATCGGACAACTTTCCACCGCTTGGCCTCCATAGCCCGAGGCCTCACGGAATGTCAAAAATGGCATCAAATGATACCGTACTGCAGTACTGCATGTGTTGCAATGAAAATATAATGATGATAATTATAATAGTAATTATTATAATTAACAATTAATAATAATAATTATAATTACTATATATCTATATATTGCACATGGATACTAACCATCAAGTAAAATATATATCTCATCTGCAAATCAACACACCTGCGATTTCAGGAATGAGCTCCCAACACATTGCCAGCTCTGCTGGGAACCCACTGTGGTCAGTTCGAAGCCATCTACCGACCTGAGATTTGCAATTAAAACAGGTGTTCATGTTATCAAACATAAACCCATCATGATAATCCTTAGTTATAGTGATCTTTAATAATAAACCCATCATGACCATCATGTTATCAATTTCCCATTCATGTTATCCGCATGGAAATAGACTTTAACCATCTTTAGTCCGAATTCATCCAAGTTCTGAAGAACTTTCGGTTTCCAAATCAGCCGAGTCACTGGAATTCGGGCGTGGGGCACACCGTGTAGTTGCATCTGGGCCCGGATTTGTTCACAGCTACAAACATGACACAAACGAAGGTGAAAACTTCCAGATTCTAATCATTTTGTGATTTTATCGTGGGAAGATCCATCGAAAGGGCCAATTCGAAGAACACTAATCCACTTCTTGATGTGTGACTGGGAGAAACAGAAACTGTCAGCAGAAAATCTCAGCTCAGCACATTGGGATCTTCCAATTCAGAGAGGTATTTAGCATCTGGGCGCGCTTGGAAAATGTCAGGCTGGGGCTTTCCCACACCCCAAATGCACATGTTCTTTCACAAGTTAAAATGCAAAACCACATGGGTATTGATGATTTACAGATATGGATATTTATATGGATCATAGATATGTGGATATCCAAACAGATCTAAACTTAACGAAGTTTGAGGTTTCGATGTCCAAATGGAAACCGGGCTGCCAGACGGTGTTACCTTCAGGGCACCTTCCCACGGTCGGTGTCCTAGCTGGACATCAGTGTTTCACACCCAAAAACCAAGAAATAGATCATAAAATCAACCAAAAAAGGTGGGATGTAGACACATTCAGCACATATGTAAACCATCAAAATGGTTGAAGTTGGATGGCAATTTTTAGATCTGGGCCCATTTCAGTGTACCCAAATGGCGTTGATTCGGTGCGGTCCCGACGTAGGGATCTTGGCAGAAGATATCACAGGTCTCTCCAGGCCTTCGACAGCAAGCTGCAAAAACGCAGAAAACATTTGGATTGATGGTGTACCAATAGATGTATGTTTTTTACAAGTCCTCTATAAATAAAATGTAGTTATATAATGTAATATAGTGTAATAATGGATCTTTTATATATTCTATTTATCGATAGACATCACCAGAACTCATCAGCTGAATCTGCACATCCCAGCGACATGACTCCGCTGCAGTTGGAGGCGTCGTAGAGGCAGTTGCTTTCCAAGGACTGGAAGGTGAAAGGTCCAAGGACTTAGGGTTTCTTGGGGTTAAACAAATGGGACTTTCAGCAAAACCATGGAAAAAATATGTTTAGATATGATCAAAATGGAGGGTGAACCATGGTGAACCAGCAAGATTGACGATAAAACTCTAAGTTAGGAGGCATTTGTTTGAATGGGAAAGACCAAGTGCAACGAACAATGGAGGTAGGAACCACCCAAAAACTGGGGGCATTAATTTTCATATCCAGCAACGATGAGAAACTTTGGTTCCGAAGCTTATGGATCATGGGAATAGAGCCTGCCATATGGCCGTTTTTAGAGGCCTTCTATTGACAACACACATTTTTGATACGGAGGATTTGCACTATATAAGTTGATATGGATCTTGGCATCATCACCTATAAATAAGCCAATAAACAACTCAATACATAAATCAACACATTATAGTCATAGTAGTATTGTGAACGATAATATGACTCCTCCTCCTCATCATCATCATCATCATCAACCATAATTAACCATCATTAATCATCATTAACCAGCATTAACCACCATTCACCACCATCATTTCTTTTCAACAGCACAAGATTTCTTCAACGGTCACCTCGCAGGGCTGTAGTTCTTCACATCCACTGAGCTGGACCTGCATATTGCAACTCGCCTCAGAGATCCGCCCGGTGACATCCGGTTACAGGGGAATGTTTGCCATCCACCAGCTGTCGGAAATTCCAGCACTGGAGGTTTAAATGGAGGTTTGTAGCTGGGAAAACGATCTATACTTGGTGATTGAGGGGGAAAACCAGATGATGATGGGATGATGATGGGATAGGAATGTGATGTTCATGGGATGTGATGGCCATCCTTGTCACACAGTCTCAACATTCCAAATTTGGGCAATCGAACGAAGCCAACAGCAGTCAGCGACTTCTACAGTAGTCTCAGTAATCCAAACATATGGATTTGGTTCAAATAGATCTACATATGGAATGTCACGATTTTGAAGCCCTGTGTTGTTCTTCCAATTTCATCCATTTTCCATTTCCATTTTCCATCATTTCGTGAAAACCAAGGCCCTGACGTCGGTACTGCAGGTGTGGAGCACTTCCCCCACATATCCCACAGCACATTCCCAGCCATTACCACTCCTGCACGACGAGATGCCCAACTGTGCAGCGGTTGAAAAATCCAGGTTGAACAACATCCACTTGATTCAACCATAGTTTTTCAGAATAATTCAACCAAAAATATCCCAAAACATGCCGCAAATTATCATGTACTATCTATTCTGCTGATCTCTGGTGAGAAAATTCCTGTTCGCCTGGCATAGCCCGTAGGGACGCTGCTGGGCTCGGGGCAATCGCACTGAAAGTCCTGCGGGCCGTGGATGCCATGGGTTGATACCCGGTAAACTCACCTGAAATTCACCGGAAACGAAGAGTAAACGATGTGGGTATCTAACCACATCGAAGTGTTACTTTAGGGTATCTCCTGATGCAGTGGGAAAACGTGGCAAGATGATATGACTATGTGACCCGCTGATCTATCAATATCAAACCCCGGGTCAAATTGGGGTCTTTGTATTTGATACTTGTTTGTTCTAATAATGAACTATACCAACATCATATCTTTGAACGTGGAATCGGCTTTGCCCGTAGTAAGCAATAAATTGGATGCGGGTTCGTCTTTGACCAACAACTTCACCAATCAATTCACCCTTCAACGTTGCTAAAACAATCAACTCATCATCAATATTCGCCAAGAACCAATCAACTCATCTTAGTTCTGTGAGTTCATCAATCAACCATGATTAAGCCATGATTTCGTGGTGGTAACCCATGGTTCATTCCCCATGGTAACCCTATGGATTTCACCCATGCTTCAAATATCAGCCGCGGCACCTCTGGGATCAGCAAACCATTTTGCTCGGTGTTGATCTGGCGGGATGACGGCCATGGGTCTTTAATGGTGATCTAATGGTAATTTAACCGATGGAAAGTGGTGATTTACTGGTGATTTAATGGTGGTTTAATGGTGATTGAACCATCCAATATTAGGGATTTCATGAGATTGAACCACAGGAAAATTGGGAACCCTCAAATCTTGGGACCCAGATGGATCATGGCAGTGTCCGGACCTCTGGACAGTTTGCCGTGGTGGAATTTCCCACATAAACCTCACAGCTGGCGACCGGGTGAAGTTTGGAGGTTCAACCCTTGATGTTGCTGAGGATAACGGGATAAAAAGGATAAACAATAAATATCAATGGGAGATAGAACCAAAAAAACAAAAACCAATATATAGAATTGTGATGAATTATGATTGGAGATTTCTCTTTTTATTGCATCAAGTTCATCTGCAGCTTCTTGCGTATTCAGTCTGTCGATTCCTAACATAGGGCTACCCCCAAGTCGGTCTATTTTTCATCTTTCCAATTGAAAACAGCTGAGTATTGTTTATGTATGTTCTTTTTTTGGGAACAGATCTCAAAATCCAGTATGCCCATCTTTGGGTTCGATTGAACATATCTGAAAACCCAATGATTTATCATCATTTACCCATTGAAACTGGTGATTTGGAGTATCCGGGAGTATCCACGGATATCCACAGTATCACGGTACCAATCTTTGAGGTCCTGAAAATCACCGAGCTTGCGGCTCCGCATGAAACCGTGCAGCTCGCTCCTGGAGCCACCTTCGAAAATCATGGTTCATATCACTGCAAGGTGAATTTCCTGATTTTCATCTGACATCCAAATGGCCATGTTGATTCAACGATGTTAAGCCATGTTAAACCATGTTGAACCATGTTGAACCATTAAATCTAAAGTTGTGACCGTGGAGATCCAAGCGGCATCAACTGGCATTGTTCAAATGGACCACTCGAATCGCCAAAGCACGGACTTTTATTTTTTTCAATGGCGAACTAACTCCATCGACTTCGGGGCTTCAGCTACTTTGTAGGCGAAAGAAGGGAACTTGGAAAACGGGATGAACAGAGACTGAACGTGTCTGAACATGTCTGAAGCTCCAACCCCCCACCTCCTGTGCGCTTGTCATGGTCAAAAATGGTTGTCAAAACTGATCTGACATGACATGACCATCCCCATGGTCACAAACTCCGGTTTTGACCATGACATAGTGCAGAACAAGGAATGGCAACAAGAACATTGTCACAACAGCTCCAACTTCGAAGAATTAGCACATATTAACATATTAGCACCACAAATGAATATATACTGAAACCAACTGAAACTGGTAGGAATACCAGGGAGAATGGAGATTCAGGTTGCAACAGCCATCAACTTCATCGGAAAGATCATTTTCGTATGACTTCCCGTGACTTCCGGCATGCTCAAATTCATGCCCGTGGCACGAACTCAAGGGCACTCCAACCGTGGCCAAAGTGAGGACATGAACTTTCTTCAGGGATTTGATGAGCCATTGGTTGTTTTTAGTCATAACACAACTTATGACATATGCATATGGTGCATCATGGTACTGTGAAATGTACGCATCTCATCTCCAAACATATGTCGATGTGAACCTATCGGCACGAGCCCCCTTTGCCATGCTTAGAAGAAAACAGAGTTATGCGAGCGATGTGCCATCAGACTGACTAGCT
>Ga0126342_10010127_pt1 | contig 16866 bp, 16 predicted proteins | sample Cyp1metagenome_FD_92528 | JGI IMG/M metagenome (GOLD analysis project Ga0126342, IMG submission 92528) | Coral microbial communities from Lord Howe Island, Old Settlement Bay, Australia - Cyphastrea 1 metagenome | ecosystem: Host-associated > Invertebrates > Cnidaria > Coral ... | reverse complement strand
CAAAAAAGCATAAGGAATATATTTCTGAAGCAGCAGGTCCTCATTCAATAGCTTTCAAGCCCACCCTGCGATGACATCGAGGTCAAGTAATCCGGCGGAGCCGACGATGAGCGTCAGCTCTAATATATATATATATACACATAAATCTCTGCAGTATATAAATGTTTACATGTGTGTGTGTGTATATATATATATATTTATTTACAGTTTACATATGTAAATAGGCATTTAGGTATATGGATTGTTTATACGTATATAATCGTATATATATAGTGTATATGTATATGAATATATATGTGTGTTATGTATAGATACATTGTGTATATACATACATATTACTATAATTATGTTTATTCCTGTTATCTTTGTTATGTATATATCTATATACTATATATATATATATTGTCTGTATGTATGCGTACATGTCACATCCTGCTGATTCAGACAGCCAACTGGACCAAATCGTTTAGGTGCAGGTAACTTCCGTGATCAGCAGCGTATGTGCTCTCTTTGCCGCATCCTGCGACTGCCAGGACCACATTGAGATCTGAGACTCGCCTGGTCTTCGACTGGACACCTCAAGTTGTCGGAACGCATTGCTTTACAAAACTGCCACAGTGCCTCGTTTGCATTCACACTGCCAGAGCAGCCAATGATTGAATGTGTTGATAATGTGTTGAAAATGCGTTGATTATGTGTTGATATATGTAGTTTGACAACTCAATTCAACCAGCTTTCACACTGTACTGGGATGCACACGTCATGAGATCTCCCTTTCGCCGCTGCCACCTTGCCGAAACCAGCTGTTGAGCAAAAAATGCCGCGGATACCAGGGACCTTGGAGGGACCTTGGTAGCATAAACGCATCAGCCTGGTCCCAAGTTGTCTTGGAAAGCACATGTCCAGCATGGGCGAAAACATCGCAAGACTGTATTACTCCCCTGCCGCAATATGAACATGTCCACCACAACGTGGATAGATGTGGATAGTTTGGCTTCAAGTCGAAATAAAAGCCAGCTGTGCAAAGCAGAGTGTGGTGGGATACATACTTTGCAAAGCACTTTTGAACATACTGTGCTCTTTTGGCACTACGTCTCTGCAATCTTTGCAGACTTGAAAACTGTTCAATGCTTGTGCAACTCGTGCAACTTGTGCGTCTCTAAAGCTTGAAACAACGGGATTGAGAAATCTTGGCCTATCTTGGCCTTATACTTACTCTAACTATCTCTAACTATCTCTAACTCTAGCATTTTCTTGCCTTACCGAAATTGGAAAGATTTCAGGAGTAAGGTGTCTCTTGTCTGCCTGCAGTCAGCTCACAAGCTCGTTCTGCATCACCTGAAAGGAATCAGCCTCTCTCAGAAATCGAAAGAGCCAGGGCTTCGATCTTGGTACTTTTTGGATCTTTTTGGCAGTTCATGATGTAAATTGATTCAAATTCAACGCGGCCAAGGCATGCCTTACATGCGGAACATTATGGGACACCTTCGACAAGGCTGTGGCCCTCGTCCAAGGAGGATAGGCCAGGCCAGGCAAGGTTTTCCAGCGCTCAAGTAAACACCTGGGGAGCCAACTCTTCCCAGTCGGCATAGCGCAGGCCTTGAAAATCGAATCGACAAACACAATGAGTGAAGAGTACGCAAAAACGATATCTAAATGCTTGTATTGGACTCAAAGTGAAAAATTTGGATTTCAGATTTGTCATGACAATGGAGGGCCGCAACCACCAAAAAAAAAGTTTGGAAATCTTTAGAGCGAGTCAATCGAGTCGAATGAGGTGAATGAGTCGAATGAATCGTGACTACCGTGAAAACCACCGAAAATTGCCAAAGAAATGCCAAAGAACTCTGTCAGACTCTAGGTCCTCCGCAGGGCTAAGAGCCAAAGAACTACTTTGCTTCTGCACTTGATGAGACCTCAAGCTTGGCTGGTGTCCCCCAAACGGACCTAGAGATTGGGAGACTTTGCAAGAATCATGGGACTTAGGAAAGATTTGAGTCCTGTTTCCTCTCATGGATGCAGAAATCTATTTAGAACCGCTGTCAATTATCCAGACTATCCAAAATCAATCCACCATGCAAATCCATCCAACAGTACTTCCCATGACCTTCTCAAAGATGTGAAGAAACATGAAGAAAGGAAACTACGCGAACTCATGTACTTCTCTCAGCCAAACACAATACTGCCTTCAGTATGCCCCTCCTGGAAAGTTAGTTTGATCTGGTGTGCAAAAACAAGACCACTCTGATGCCGTTTCCGCACGTAACAAGCTTGCAAAATCCTTCCCCTGGGAGAGCCACAATCATAAAGCCTACTTGGCCTAGCTGCCTAGCTTGTGATCTTATCGCGTGACACTGTGCAACTGGCTGCAATTGGGTGAAACTGAAATTGGACTGCACCTCTTCACGCATGTAGCTTGAGGACCACTGCCTGGAATCAATGCCAATTGCAAACACCAATAGAGCTCAATAGATTCTGTGAGTTTTACAGAGAGTGCAGACAGTGCACTCTGGCTCGAGGATGGACAGAATCTTTGCTGCCTGCCACCACTGGGAGATGCAGAAAGCACAGTGTCGGGAAGTGACAGACGTATTCGGGAAGTGATGTCAAGACTGAAAAAATAGAAAAAACTTCCACCTCCATCGAATGTAGCCCGTCAGGTTCAGCAGGCAAACCAACCTGCAGGCGCAGTGCTGCCAAGAATATGGCATGCCGTGCATGCTGCAATGCATGCTGCAATGCATGCTGCAATGCATGCTGCAATGCATGCTGCGTGCTCACTGCAACATTTGTTTGTCTTCGTTGAATCATGTCGAGTGTACAGTATGAGTCAGTATGAGTCAGTATGCAGTGTCGCAGCTGTGACCTGGCAGCAAAAACCCAGCATTTTTGTGTTTTACAGGTTTAATCAGGTTTACATGTCTGCTTTTTGGTCGCTTCTTTGGCTTCCTGAGACGAAACTGAGCCGCAACTTTAGCTCTTGGAGCTTCACGTGTCAAAACCATCTAGGTCCATGCAGCTGCTAATAAGGGCAATCTGCTCAAGCATGATGTTTGCAGCAGCCATCGATGTTATACCTGAGGACAAGAGCAACAAGAGTGCAAGGAGTCACAAGTGCAAATTGAGTGCGACATGAGTTGAGAATTTGGGAAACCACGCCTGCATGATCATAAGCAGGTGCCACTTCAACAACATCCGCAGCAACGATTGGTAGACCTTTCAAACCTGGCGCAAAAAGGAAAGAATCAGAAGCCAGCGGCTACGACTCACTGAATAACCTTTGAGGACCGATGTTACACTGCAGAATTCAAGTCAAAAAAATGTCAAGAGTCAGGTCAAAAGAATTCAACGGGAGCTGCCTCTGATGAATTGGAGGAGTTGATGTGCGAGCAGCCCACCATATTCTGGTGTTCCTGTCCCTGCAAAGCTGCTCACGTAACAAGTTTGTGATTGCTCCAAAAAATCCAAGATAATCCAAGAAGAAACAATCAAGAAACCTTAGAAAAAAATAATCAGAGCCAGAGTTTGATGTCCTGGGGCGATGGAGGGGTCCAAGACATCGATGTCAATCGAGAGATAAACTGGTGCTCCTGCATGAGAACGGAGCGAACGTCAAGCCAAATGACAAAATATTACAAAGCTGGTACAAGGGGAACACCAGCAGGTCCAATAACCTCATTTCACAACCACTTTCCCTCAAAAAACAGGAAGCGGAGTCGATCTCCCGTTATGTCTCCTCCAGACTTTTCCCAGCGTCTTCGGACAACATCAACACAGGCTGGCACACCGCTTTCATGAACATCCTGCCATCAAAAAGCAGGACTCCTAAGCTCAAAATCAAAATCTCATAGCATCGACTCTCATGTCTACATTCTTGATCCCATCAAGTCTTGCATTTACTTCTCCAGCCCCTAGAGTCCTCAGCTGTCAGTGTTGCAATGCCCATCGCATCGGAATCGTGGAAGTCTTCCGCAGAGTATGTGGTCGCTCGAATCCCAATGTGTGTTGATCCTTCCTTTGACAGCAGGCCCTGCAGAGAAAGGTGAAGACATGAGAACTTGAACACATCCCGATGCATCGCAATTTCTAATGAGAAATGAAAGGAAAAGAACCTCCCAGAGCCTACTGCACAAGTGACTCTGCTCCAGAAAACAGCGCAATGAACAGCCCAGCCTCTTCCCAGCAGTTCCGGAATGGTGCTCCATGCCAAACATCCTGCAGCCCAAGTCTTCATGTGAAAAGGGTTGCAAAGGGTTGAAATCTTACAAAATCCCGAATTGTTGATCTTGTTGGCCGCCAACAGCTTGTGCAACAGTTTGTGCAACAGCTTGTTTTCTTCACCTGCCCCCGAGCCTGGCCCCACAATGCCGGGAAAGTGTCCAAGTGGGAATCAAAATGTACCAGCACAACAGGTCCAAATTTTTCAGCGACTGCTTTGATCGATGGATAACTTAGGGTATGATCTCCTCCAAATACCAACAGGCGTCTGGATATCTGAAGTCTTTCTTTGCAGCCATCGTAGATTTGTTGAATTGCCTGCTGGATGTTAAAAGGTGTTGCGAAAACATCGCCGGTATCCACCACCTGCCGCTCTTGTAAAGGTCGTTGCTGCTGGGCGATCAGAAAAGGTCGTGTCAGCCGGGAGTTGCTCCTGATCGCTTCAGGTCCAAATCTTGCACCTGGCCTGTAGCTACAACCGGAGTCAAACGGCACCCCGACCAAAGCAATGTCAAACTTCCGAAAATGTTTCTTCAATTTAACATCCACTTCCAAAGCATTGTCAGCATTGTCCTGATCGACAAACACATGCCGATGCCAGGAATTCTGCGGTAAGGTCCACAGAGCGAGTGCTTGAAACCTTTTTCCGGCCATGTCTACTTTCAAGCTGCCGTCCTCTGGTAGAACAGGCAGTGACACTTCACCTTGGATCTCACACAACGGATGTGTCCTTTCACCCAATCGAATTTCAGCATTGGGTTCAACAGCCCCGGCATTTACAAGACGAAGTAGAAGAACGGCCTCTGAACTGGCTTGTAGTGTCTGAATTTCGTGGAGCTGTGGCAATCTGGCAAAAGTTGCAATGCCTGCGAACCTTGGAAGTCCTGATATGGCCACAGGGCCGTAGGGACCGTTGGGCAATCTCATCCTCGCGATACCTCCAACTTCTTCTGTCACCAACTCTTGTTGCCTTTCTGGAGATGGTCTGGGCAAAGCCTTGTCGCCTGCACAAACAAGTGGATTAAGCGGATTGAGCGGATTGAGCTGTCCCAAAGTGCGCGTGCCCGCTTTATGTTTCCACTGCGGAGGAATAGCTCGCGGCTGTGCTTGTATGGCCGCCGGCGTCCAGTCGAACTCATCTTCTCTCCCGGCCCAGCGCAAACAAGGGTAGCAGTTGCAAACGTAGCGCCACTTGTCAGAACACTGACACCCATATCGAGGTTTAGAAACAGGATTGTGGCCAGCATCCATCAAATGCACCCAGAGTGGTTCCTCTGTTTGTCCGTTGACGTGGCGAGCAACGACATCCAGGCGCCGCATGTTTCCGATGGCTGCACTTGACTGGCAAGCTAAGCGCACAAGGCAACAATACAATTTCAAAGTGCATTGCGCATACAGTGTATCAGTGAATTCATATTATAAATATGTGGTCAATGATATGGAAATTACCCCTGCCTAGATGTAGGGAAGAACATGCGGTAAAGTCACTTTGTTTCAGAGGTATCAAAGCAGCATGATCTGATGCTGAGAGCACATTCTCTTCATTTCAATTCTTCTCCATGCTGCTTTAGGCAAGGAGGACGCGCTCTGAACTTACTCTGCACAAAAGAAGACTATAAAGATTAGTGTCAAGACACTAAGGCAGTGGTTTGACACTTAGGCCCATCAGATAGCAACACAACGGGCACAGCAACAGAAGACTCAAAAGACCTCCTGCTTTGTTCTGAGAACCACTTCTTCATTGGCGCCAGGTAGCCACGGGCCAGAGTGGTCCTGTACTCCAACAAGTGCACAGTGAAACAGCGGAATGAAATGGAATGAAGTGAATGAAGGTCCATGAAGGTCCATGAAGGTGAGGCTTTGCAAGTCAATTGTTCTTACGGTGTTGGCACCTGTTCAGCTTGCAGTTGAGCCACTCTCTCAGGACCTCAACCCGGAACCCAATGCCATGCATCGGTGTTCATGCAGGAAAGTTTACGCATGGAACCCCGCAACATCAGACGAGTTGAGTGAGAGTAGATCAAGCACGGATTTGGTCCGGATTTGGTTTCGAAGACCTGCAAGAAAATACAATACACAAATATAACTACTTTCCTCGGGTGATCCCCACCAACTGACATTCTGACATAAATGTTCTGACATTCTATCTGACATATATTTCGGCATTAATTCTATCTGACATATTCCGACGTTCTATCTGGCATTATATCTAGCATTCTATCTGACATAATTTTTTCCACGAGCACAATGGGCTCCCAACAGCTCTCACGCATATCCGTTGCCAGGGCATTTGCCGGGTGGAGTTAAATAAATTAAATTAAAAAAAATGAAGCCCACGAACCCGAATGCTCACACGTATGTTAATGGTACAGATGTCAAAACACATGGTTATGCAGTCACGCACAATACCTTTCTGCAATAGTTTATTTGAACCGTCTTGTACATGTTTCCCTTGTTACCAGTCTGCAGTGTGGACTGGAAAGTGTAGAGTGTGGAGTGTGGAGTGTAAAATGTAAAGTGTGGAGCGTAGAGTGTAAAGTGTAGAGTGTGGAGTGTAGAGTGTACAGTGTAGAGTGTAAAGTGTAGAGTGTGGAGTGTAGAGTGTAAAGTGACGAGTGTAAAGTGTGGCGTGAGGAGTGTAAAGTGTAGAGTGTGGAGTGAGGAGTGTAAAGTGCAAAGTGTGGAGTGTGGAGTGTAAAGTGAGGAGTGTAAATTGTGGAGTCAGGAGTGTGGAGTGTAGAGTGAGGAGTGTAAAGTGTGGAGTGAGGAGTGTGGAGTTTGTAAATTGTAGAGTGTGGAGTGTGAAGTAAGGAGTGTGGAGTGTTAAGTGTGGGGAGTGTAGAGTGTGTAAAGTGTAGAATGCGGAGTATAAAGTGTAGAGTGTGGAGTATGGAGTGTAAAGTGTCGAGTGTGGAGTGTAGAGTGTGGAGTGTAGAGTGTAGCATGTGGAGTGTGGAGTGGAAAGTGTAGAGTGTGGTGTGTAGAGTGTGGAGTGCGGAGTGTAAAGTGTGGAGTGTGGAGTGTAAAGTGTAGAGTGTGGAGTGTAAAGTGCGGAGTGTAGTGAGGAGTGTAAAGTGGAAAGCATGGAGTGTAAAGTGTAAAGTGTGGAGTGTAGAGTGTATAGTGTAGAGTGTAAAGTGTACAGCGTGGAGCGTGGAGTGTAAAGTGTGGAGTGTAAAGTGTGGAGTGTCAAGTGTAGAGTGTGGAGTGTAAAGTGTGGAGTGAGGAGTGTAAAGTGTGGAGTGTGGAGTGTAAAGTGTGGAGTGTGCAGTGTGGAGTGGAAAGTGTGGAGTGTGAAGTGTGGAGTGTAAAGTAAGGAGTGTGGAGTGTAAAGTAAGGAGTGTGGAGTGTAAAGTGTAGAGTGAGGAGTGTAAAGTGTGGAGTGTGGAGTGTGGAGTGTAAAGTAAGGAGTGTGGAGTGTAAAGTAAGGAGTGTGGAGTGTAAAGTGTGGAGTGTAAAGTGTGGAGTGTGGAGCGTAAAGTGTAGAGTGTGGAGTCTGGAGTGGAAAGTGTAGAGTGTGGTGTGTAGAGTGTGGAGCGTGGAGTGTAAAGTGAGGAATGTAAAATGTAAAGTGTGGAGCGTAGAGTGTAAAGTGTAGAGTGTGGAGTGTGGAGTGTAGAGTGTAAAGTGTAGAGTGTAAAGTGTAGTGTGTGGAGTGTAGAGTGTAAAGTGACGAGTGTAAAGTGTGGAGTGAGGAGTGTAAAGTGTGGAGTGCACTTGGGCAATCAGCAGTGTGATCAGTTTCCAACGCGTGAACATGTGTGGACTCAATGTTTTTTCATTGATTTTTTCCAGGGAATATTGATAAGAATGAAATCCATTTGAGCATACTTGTGGAATTCAAAAGGTCGTTCCCAATGTCTGGTTCCTACCCATCGGTAAGTTACCAGCTGTTCGTCATCTTGGTCAAAGAATGCATTCTTGACAAAACCTTGTTCAAGGCAGAACTCGATCATGTGAGACCTGTTGTCAAATTGAGCATCACTCGAGAAATCGATTTCGTGGGTGCTGGCTCCAAAAACAAAAGGACCTACAATGGATGTTTCAGCGGGCAAAGCTTTGATAAGACGAGCATTGAAGTCACCACATATATAATTTTGGGGGAGTAGGCATATCTTCCTTGGAGAATTGTGCAAAGCTCTTCATAATGTCTATCCGAGCTATGGGGGTCAGCATGACAAGCTTGTGGGGCGGCATAAGTTGAAACAATATCTAGAGGACCTGCCTGCATGCTAAGAGTTAGAACGATATTTCTTGCACTAATGGGTTGCATTGATTCCAAGCGACAGTGCGCCTGCTTAGAAAGCACGATACACTCCCACATGTTCTCGTGCCTTCTGAAAAATGTTACAATGTTCTGGATTGCGCATGGATGCCCGTCCCAATCGGGCTAAGACTTCTGCTCCAGCTCGGTCGGTGGCTTTCACGTCACTAGACCAATCCATGGTGTGGTCCTGGTGGATTTCCTTGGAATTACTGTTGATTTTTTTCTTGAAGACATAAGATATCAGTTTGATGCTTAATCATGAGATGTACCAACCTTTCCCGTTTTGAGATTGAGGCTAGACCCCTACAGCTAAGAGAAACAATTCTAAAATCTCTTAAATGTTTGGGCATCAAAAGATTATCTTGAAAAAATGACGGAGGGAAAGTGCCATTGTCCATGGAGTCATCGTCTTTGTGAAAAAACTGATATTCATCTGGCATTCTATATAATTCATATAATTCGGCATTCAATTTTGACATTCTATCAGGCATTCTTTCTGGTATCTATTGCTAGGGTTCGGGCGCGTGCGTGCCCAAACTGAGCTGGAGCTCCCGACAGGGTTCGGGTCCGTCGGAGCCCAGACTACCGTGGAGCTTGCGAGAGGTCTCCGGTGTGCCCAAACTGCTGTGGAGCTCGCCGTGAGCTTCTGGAGCAAGTTTGCTTCACCGCTAGTTGGCACTTGCTGCGAGATCTGGGTCCGTTGGTGCCCACAGTGCAAGGCGAGGGAATGAGAAGCAGCGAAAGCGTGAGCGGCTGAGGGAAGGAGTTACACCTTTTTAAAATTTAGAGACCCTCACCTGGCAGGTGGGGAACAAATGAACAGCCCGCAATCCGCAGATTTCAAACTCAGATTGGTCATTTCAAACCGTTCAGATTGGCACACAAAAACACGCAAACAGCCTCTTAGAAAACGGCAAGGCCCGGCAAGGCCCGGCGGCAAACAGGCTGAGAATCACGCCTGGACAAGTGGCCTGGAGTCACAAAGACATCAATTGGTAGCGTTTTCCCAACAAAAAAGCCATGCACATTACTCCCAGCTTTCCAACCCAGCTTTGCAACCCGGGACCAAGGAAAAAAAATGTTTTGTATCTGTATCATTCTGTATCTGTATCAGGTTATTGTACTCTTTCAATCTCAAGTTGAGACGATTTCTTCATAGCAATCTTAATCTTGGACCTGATGCGGGCCGGATGGGAATCTGATAGGACCTTCTCTGAACCTTGCAGAAACCTTCCTTCTAAACCTGATACGTACTTGATCGGACGCTGATCGGAATTAGCCCAGCTAATTAACCCAGCTTTCCAACCCGGCAGCAGCATGTGAAAGGTCCAGGGAGGATTCCATTTTGGCTTTCTGCACGGCAAGCAAACGATGCAGCAGTCCCAGACCCAGAGATTGCTGAAACGATACTGATGTGGGAACTTGATTGGAGCATCATCGGAACCCGATTAAAAAAAAAAATCTTTGAAAACCCTTCTTTGAACTTTTTGAACCTTCTGCGGGAAACTCCGGCACTTCGTCATATTTCGTCTAGAGTTGCGGAAGCTCTATATGTAATTGTCGAGCCAACTCGTTCATCAACTACTGGTTTACATAGGTTATGCCAAAGACTTGTCGCTGCTTGCGTCACTTGGTCATTCATGTGGCTAACCTTCTCTCTTCCGTGCATCCATATCTTGGAAACTTCTCGTTCGAGTGATTCGGTGCTGTGTTGCACATAGCGGAGGATGTGTTCCATGCAAATCCTGTCCAAGAAGGATCCACCTTCACCAAGGGTGCGACCTCTGGATGGCACCAGCCTGCAGGAAGGCAGAAAGAGAAGAGTTTGGAATCGTAGTGTCAAGGAAAGCTTCCAAGTCTGATGCAAACATATATAAATATACAAACACTATCTACAAGCAGCCAAGCACCTTTCTCACAAATCGCGTCTTGATGTGCATTTACCACAGTATGCTTCAATTGCAAGTTGCACTCAAAGCGCACTAACTCCCAGTGCTTAAACAGAAATCAGCTTTGAACATTTTGGATTGTTCCGGATTGTTCCCGTTTCCAATTCCGGACCTGGAAGAAAATCACCAGATTCCCTCCAGGATGGCAAACGGCCTAGGGAAAACCGCTTGACCCAAAGAAATGAAAACGAAAAGACTAGAATTCCAAAATGCAAAGATGTCAAATAGACAAACAACAAAAGAAAAGAATGCTGCATGAATGCTCAACAAAAAGTCCAAAGGCTTGAGCCGGGATCCATAACAGCTGTGGCTTGCAACATGACCTGCACATGTCAACTGGGCAAAGCCCGTATCAGTCGTATCACAAGCACAACGTAGCACAGCGAGCACAGATAAATTAAGGATATAAAAGGGCAGCAGAGACAAGCGCAGCCTCTGCCAGCTCATTTCCATCTCCATCAAGTCCCTGAAATGGGTAGCCCAATAGAATTCTATCAAAATTTTATGCGATTCCGATCTTTTCATCAAATGGTCATTTTGCAGTGCAAAAGTATTTGCCGTGTCTGCCCTTTTCAGTATCATCACATGTCTGCTTGTTCACACTATAGTAGTTGCTTTTCGGAGGACACAAATTGAAACAAAATGTGAAACGAGATGTGGGACCTCCTAGGACGAGATGTGAAAGGAAATGATCAAGCTCATCCGAAAATCATCCAGTTATATCAGTTATCAAAATTTCATCCTGCTCTTGTTCAGCTTGTTCCCCAGGGAAGCTATTGGGGTTCTTACTTCAAGTAGAGGATGAGTTGCGTAGCGTTTTGGAGCGGTGATGTTGGTGGGTGCTGGCACCGTTCCAGGGCGTCGCTGTGGAACTTGGGTGGTGCCGTTGCAGGTCGCTGCGAGATGTCTATGGCAGTGTGGGGCGTTGGGGACGGGGCGTTGTCAAAAAGGGAGAGTGTTTGGTTGCCCAGAAATATGTTTTGCTATCTGGGGTTTATGCTGGCGTAATTTTTTCGGTCACTGGTTCAGTCACTCGGCTTGCGGCTCCCAGCGAGGGAAGTCTACCGCAGCTGCGCCATCGGCACAGGCAACAGCATCGCATGCACCTGCCACAAGCACATCCAAGAAATATGAAGAAATTGTAGAAACATGAAGAGACATGCAGAAACTTGTATAAAAACATGTAGATACTCAGATGGATACATGCTATCAGAAAGCAAAATTAAGTAGAAAAGGCAGCCTCCACCCACATGAGTCTCCGAACTGTGCATGACTAATCTATGTCTAAAATGTCTAAAAATGCATTCCATGTATTCCATTTCAGACCTTCCCTGCGTGCCTCCTTCCGAACCTGCAGCATTGATCCATGGACGTCACATGGACGTCACTGACGTCGTGCTTTTAACATTGACGCGGCGACGCGCATTGAGGGCTGAAGACCTTCTTGTCAGTGTCACTTTCGAGCTGAAGTCGAGAGCCAAACATTGGACAAGGAAAGTCCTAAAATATATACTCTCGGGATAGTAACATACATATGTATATATATATAATTATAATTATATATATATATATATTTTATGTATACACGTATGTCTTTCTTGTGAGAAGACAAGTTGAAATGGCTAATGCACAGCTTAAAAGGACAAGTTGAACCCACACGCTGCTGCTGCGGCCAACATCTTGCATGCTCAGAGCAAAGTCGTACAGATCGTCCAGTCATGTGTGAGTCACAACTGGTGCAGGCAACCATCCTCATGCAATGATGCGCTTCGAAATCCATGCCTGTTGTCACTGCTGTCCGCTGTCCAAAGCGAAATTCAGGTGAAACCGATCTTTTTGGAACCTGATGGTGCCTAAGTCCAACCAATTGCTTTGACTCAAATCATTCCAATGTGGATGTGGGCTAAGTCTGAAGAAACATGAATGCACCAGTCTAATTTCTATCGTTCTGACGCATGTGACTCGACACGGGCGTCCCACGTGCAACACTTTCAGTTGATGACATGGCATGTCCATGGACACTTTGGACACCTTGGACATGTTGGACATGTGAACCGAGCTGGACGTGTCCATGTCCGCCATGGCCATGTTCACCGTGTCCACTTTCATTGCGGGTTTTTCCCCAGGATGGGTGCGGGACATGCGCGACATGCGCAACACCATGGCCTTCGGCCTGGCCTGAGTCATGACTTGCTGTTTCGTGCGGGTGCCCTGAGGCATAGCGCCTCAACGCGCGATTTGAACTCTTGACATCTCCCGACATATCCTGTCAACCACAATGTCGGGCATCAATTCAATCAGCCACAATTTTGATGCTTGATGTTTGAACCTGAGTGAACTAAGTTTTCCGCACTGCGTGGTGGCCTTTAAACATCGCTGCAGTAGTGCACAAGATTGGCATCCTTGCCTTTGCCCTTTGCTTTTGGGCAGTTTCCAAATGATAAAGTTTCAGTTATCCCCACCTGCTTTTGGAGCTGTGTGCAGAAAATGCGCCCAAAAACATGCGACCTAAAGCTGACTGTGTGGTGCCTGTCAAAATGCGCCCACGGACCGCACACGATCTAAAGCTGACTCGTGTGGTGCCTGTCAAAATGCGCCCAAAAACATGCGAGGTCCATGATTGTCCCATGTCAGAAAACCCACCTCACAAGATTGCACTACTGCATATTGCTGCTACAGTTTCTACAACAACGAACACTACAGGAATCCTTGTCCAGAATGGCTGAGTGGCTTACCTGCATAGCTGCCAGGCTTTCAGACAAAGAGGTGATGCCGCCCAAGGAAATAGGAGGAGGTTCGCTGCTCGTGATGGGGTTCGGTTTGCCTGCAAAAACAAAGTTGTAAATTCGTTTTGTATGCCTTTACGAGCATTGAATGTTTCAAAAACACGACGCAAAAATTGTTACTGAATCCTGCTTGGCATTACGTGCTGACATTTGGTCATGCTGGAGTTTACATGTAGGTTTTGGCGGGTTCAATTTTTTTCTTTTTATTGCACATGTATTGCACTTGGCTCCATAGGCCAGCCTCCGCCCAAATATGTCGAATATGTTTCTGCCAATGCACCGGTGTAGCCTGAGTCGTGACATGGAACTGATTTGAATGCACACCGGCAAAAACATCTTGAGTGCCAAACTTCGGATAGGAGGATATCCCATGTCAATGCTCCTGAGCATACTGCCACAACAACTCAAACATGTGATTTTTCATCAGTACACTGACCATGCCAAGCAGCTGTGAAACCCTTGATGCGGTGGATACGTTCCGGGCCTTCCACGTTAACCAGCAGTTGGAACCAATTTTCAAATGCCAACCCGGCCAACCATATTCAAATTTAATTTCACAAGATCCGGGCAGCATTGAAGTCTGCTCGGCTACTTCCCTGCACCACAAGTGCGGTATTTGGAGCAACATTTCCAGAATTTTCGTTGGGCCGACATTTTAGACATATAAATTGTTTCAACCAATCAGTCACCAACTTCCAACTCCCACATATAGAGACAGCAAATCATTTGCAAGGTGCACAGACACATTCACAAACAGCGCTCAACACAAAGAAACAAACATAAATAAACCATCTCAACGGAATCTCAACGAATTTGCCCTTGCCTGCAAGTACATGCGCTCTGGACCAGATGATTTTGTTACGCTCAAATTTTGTTGTTTTGGCATGATCAAGCACTTGCAATCCTACAACATGCAACATGATCAAAAGCAAAACTATTTGAAGTTGCAAACAACATGCCACACAAATGTCGGAACAAAATTGATTCATCCAATGTTTGTTGGTTGGCATTTGACCAACCTGGGCCAACCTCTTCCACAAACTGACACACACCATGTATGCAAACACAAAAGCATTCAATGACAACATGTGCTAATTACGTATTTTTTTGCACAAACATTCAGACAAATGCGGATTTTTTTGTCCCAATGCGTTATTGCAGTCGAAATGCATGTTGCCAATGGCCAGCGTGAAACAACCGATGAATGACAAATACGTGAAAAGGCGTCTGCCAACCACATGGCGCACATGGCGGAAGGGGTCAAATTTGCACGAATTTTGGTGCGTTACATGCTGTACGAGCAATTTTGCCCTGAATTTGAACCTGCAAAATGTCATTTTTCACTATTTTATCTTCACACCCACTTTACAAACGGAGAAGAACAACAAGCCGGCACTATTTATCTATCTATCTATCTATCTATCTATCTATCTAATCTATCTATCTACCATACTATACTTATTTTCTATGCGATCAACATTTCCGAACATGACAGGGAACGCTGTTTATATGATGCGTGTTCGGTTGCGAGATAGATAGATAGATACATAGATAGATAGATAGATAGATGGATAGATAGATAGATAGACAGATAGATACATACATAAATAAATACACGCATACATACACACATACATGCATGCATACATACATACATACATTACAAACATAACATACATACATACATACGTACGTACGTACATACATACATACATCCAAGCATGCATGCATGCATGCATGCATACATACATACATACATACATTGCATACATTACATACATTACATACATTCCATACATACATACATACATACATACATACGTACATACATACATACATACATTCCATACATACATACATACATACATACATTACATAAATACATACTTACTTACTTACATGCATACATACATACATACATACATACATACAGACATACAGACATACAGACATACAGACATACATACATACCATTACATTACATTATATTCCATTGCATTACATTACATTACATACATACATACATACTTACATTGCATTACATTACATTACGTTACGTTGCGTTACGTTACATCACATTACATTACATTACATACACACACATACATACATACATGCATGCATGCATGCATACATACATACATCATACTGACGGACACAGAGTTAGAACCTCAGAAATTTTCCCACATTTTCTCGACTCACAGTTAGAACCTCAAAAATCCTCCACAGTTAAAACCTTTCTTTGGCAAAAGGTTCTAATTCAGGGAGTAACACCAACCAACTATGAGGGCCGCATCATTTTCCTGCAGACATCACATCTATTGTCATTTCAACTTGGCCGCTCTGTTGCGGCAATGCTTGCAAACTCTAATCGCCATTCACTTTGGACGAAATGCTCAGTGAGAGATTCAAAAAAATGGAGAAAATCAAATTATATGTCCTAAACTAAATTTAACACACACACACACACTTGCTCAGAAACATCTTATCGAATTACTGATGTGGAATGCATCGTACGTGCAAAAAACACTTCAGTTAAACCTGCCAGGAGAAATTGGATGACCCACCGTGAAATTCAGTGAGAAGTATGCTTTCTACGTCCTTGTTCTGAGGAAAGTTCAGAAGCGACTGAACCAATCTTAAAAATAATTCCAGATTGCGACAACAGTGCAGCAAATTGAAGGTTTTAAATGGTCGACGTGCCGGTTCTTGGCTTGGCCGGTCGCCAGTTCGGAAGATGGAAAAATGCAGGTACGTTTTCACGTCCTACTTCCAAGGTCTTCGTTGGCTCTGGCTTGGAAGTAGGACCCAGAGCCCCCTGCTCTAAAATGAAATTGACGTATCAGCAAGACAAACAAACACCTAATTAGTGGCAAAATCGACATCATCAGGTAGAAGGTTTACATCTTTTCAGATGGTCCACACACACGCCTCGCTGCCGCGAGGCTATTTTTTGGCAACTGCGGAATGGTTCGCGAAGCTCTTATCTGGGCCCTGAAGCAGGATACAGCGATTGACGCAAAATCAAAAAACAGGGATGAAATCTGCATTTGAATTAGCCAGATGGCCCAGAACAACATCGGTCGTAGGCCGTAGGTCGTCGGTCGGAGGTCGTAGGTCATGGGTCGTGGGTCGTAGGTCGTAGGTGGTAGGTCGTAGGTCGTAGGTCGTAGGTCATAGGTGGTAGGTCGTTGATCGTAGGTTGTAAGTCGTAAGTTGTTGGCTGATTGACTGAGTGGCTGAGTGGCTGACTGGCTGAGTAGCTGAGTGACTGAGTGGCTGAGTGGCTGAGTGGCTGAATGACTGAGTGGCTGAGTGGCTTAGTGGCTGAGTGGCTGAGTGGCTGAGTGGCTGAGTGGCTGAGTGGCTGAGTGACTGAGTGGCTGAGTGGTGGAGTGGCTGAATGGCTTAGTGGCTGAGTGACTGAGTGGCTGAGTGGCTGAATAGCTGAGTGGCTGAGTGGCTGAGTGGCTTAGTGACTGAGTGGCTGAGTGGCTGAGTGACTGAGGGACTGAGTGGCTGAATGGCTGAGTGGCTGAGATAAGTGAGTGGCTGAATGAGTGAGTGACCGCGTGGTTGGGTGACTGATTGAATGTCTGAGTGGCTGAGTGGCTGAGTGGCTGAGTAGCTGAGTGGCTGAGTGGCT
>Ga0126342_10010126_pt1 | contig 16866 bp, 19 predicted proteins | sample Cyp1metagenome_FD_92528 | JGI IMG/M metagenome (GOLD analysis project Ga0126342, IMG submission 92528) | Coral microbial communities from Lord Howe Island, Old Settlement Bay, Australia - Cyphastrea 1 metagenome | ecosystem: Host-associated > Invertebrates > Cnidaria > Coral ... | reverse complement strand
TGTTCCCTCCAGATTGAGCTGAAATGCCTATCAAAGTAACATACCAAAACCCAGGTCTGGAGTACGATGAAAACATGGTATGCGAAGATTTTCTGAATATGGGAATGTTGCCTTTAGAATATAGTCATACTTGTATATGGTTTTATATTTACAGTAAATAGTAAATCTTAGTAAGATATGATTGAAACGGGGAACCCGTTGAAACAGTGATGAAGTTGGCCTTCTGGTGGTTCCCTGCCAGATGATAAAGGCATCCTCACCTGCCCACTTGATACCGACCAACATTTGGAGAGACGATTCTTTTCTGAAATGAAATGCTGGCCATAGCAGATTGCAGGGTTCAATGTCCCAACATGTTACACACATTTGCACACACACAGACACTCTCTCTCTCTCTCTCTCTCTTTCTCTTTATGGTCATAGCTCTCTCCTGTCGCACCAGATCCGTTTTGCCAGCAAGATCTTGACAAAGTTGGAGAGTTCCTTGGTGATTCAGATGCTGCCACGAATATGCTGCTCAGGTGATAAGAGTTCTGAGTTGCGTATTTCCGCCAGTACACATGAAGAGTTGTTGTTGCTGTGTGTGTTCTAGTAATTTGATATTATATATATATATATATATATTTTGCCGCCAGTTTGGTTTGTTGTCAGTCCACATTATCTACCTGAATCGATCAGGGGAGGGACTCTTTTCTCATATTCTCATCTTCGGAATTTTGAACATCAGCTGAGCCTCGCAATACACTGAAGAGGTCGTCAGGCACTCTGATGGGGCGTTTCATTTTTCCCAAACACCGAGAATCATCGTCACGGGAAAGGCGCTGACAAGGGAAAAACATATGAAATATTGCACACAAGGTTTAACATACATATATATAATTATATATATACATGTATGTGTACTTCAGATTATTTCAGTATATACATTGTTTGCTATAAGCCAGTGGTCAACAGATCATGGGGCTATAAGACTGCGCATATCATGTCTTTCCTCAAGAGATCAATGCCTAAGGAGATGATGGTTGGAGAGGCTTCCCCAGATACTTTTCCATGGTGACATATGGTGCCTTAGACACCTGTTGATGTGGTGTTTTTTCATACACTTCCACACTTCCCCACAATTTGGGTACCCGGTGACGCCGGTCGAGGTTCTTTGGCAGTGGAACTTTTCATGGACCATTTTCTGGAAGAACCTTGGCGCCTTGGATCGTCCCAACGTAGGAGGGTGTTATCAACCAAAATCATAGCAACATTTACAAAGAACAGGAACTTCTACCATCATACATTACCAACCGGTATGATTTACCATGAAAATCATAGGCCGCAACTTGAGGATGTTGCTTTGCTGCTGTTGCATGCTTCTCGAACTGGAACAGCCGCTGTGGGCACAACGACTGTTCCACGTGGGCGCCAAGCAAACGCAGCTCAGCGCCGAAAAGTGCGGGGTGCTGTTTGTAAAAAGATGTGTGTACTTAGACCCTCCATGCCAAGTACCCATGAGAATTACCATGAATTACCAACAAAAATGGTAAAAGTCCAAAAGTAATGGGTATTCTACCCCCATGTTACTGGGTACTTGCAGGGTCTGGTACATATTGAGTGCTGTGTTTATGACTGATGAAATTCTGGCTGGACAGCTATGTTTTGCAGTGTGGCGAACCTTGGAGAAATATGGGGCTCCGCAAGTGAACAGACATTGCAGGGATTCGCAAACCTTCTCTGTTGTAGATTCTAAGCCTCAGATACACATTGGCTTTAAACCGATTTAAACAAAAAACAATAGTCCAAGGTCAGCTGTGGAAATCAGTTGGTTAAGAACTATGGTCCCTTGAATCCAAGTTCGAGGCCCACGTGGCCTGGCTTTCACGCTTGGTTTGTGGGGGAGACCCCGCATCAACCCATACCCGATGGCCTGTACCATCCATGCTAGGTAAGGTATATTAACAACTGGTTGGTGGATTGGAACATGAATTTTATGACTGTCCATTCAGTTGGGAATGGAAAATCATCCCAACTGATGAACTCCATGATTTTTCAGAGGGCTAGGTCAACCACCAACTAGACAAAATAATGCATGTTTTGGGCATACAGCCAATAATATTTGATCACACAGCAGTGTAACAAACATGCCAAGGTTACACGCAGATACTCCACTCTCCATTTGGCCTACCCTGTAACCGACCAAGGTAACTGAACATATGTAATGCATGATATAATATTAACTAGCCCCTCTTCCCGTTCGAAATTGGATCCCCTACTTTTATCACGTGTCTTTTGCACAACTTACTCCTGAGTCCTCCCAGGGTCCCATTTGGGCTAACAGAAACCTATAGATCGGGAACCTCCGATAAAATCCCATGGTTTCCTCTAAAATGTTCCCTGAAAAATATCTGCGATCAAATCCATTGAATGTCATAATGCTTAGTTGAGTCCCCAAATTTTGTTGGTGACATCCATTTGTTTGTTAGAGTCCCAGCTATAGATAGCAATTTCTGTTGATCGAAATCCATCGAAATCCATTGATTTTGAGGACCGCCTTGCTGCGCTACATCTCTTTGCCCCTGGCCTCCGACCTCACTGCTTGCGCTTCACCATGGACCCCGCGGCTGGCGCGGGTGCCAATGTGGGATCTTTGGGATGCATGGGTTTGTTTGAAAATGGGATGTCTGTTGCAGTATCCCATGGTATCCCCAAATCCGCTCCTTATACCTTGTTCTATCATGTTCTATCGTTTTCTATCCGGATATTATCTCTTGATGAATTGGGAGTCGACAGTTTTTTCCGTGCATTCACCCAGCCTGATTCTTCCCATGTTTTTTTCTGTCGCTCAAAGCCAGCCCCATCAGCTACACTGAGCCGCTGAAAGTGAATGGCCTAGCCCTCCAGTACCTGACTTAATGGGGATATAAACTTATATTTAATGGGGATATAAACCAAAATGATAGGGATTTCATCAATAAATATAGATATGACGAAATGATTTATATATATATAGTGGATACCTGATTGATTGTAGATTCACAAAGATTGCTGAGAGCCTTGCTGCGCCTGGAGCTGCCATGGAACGTTGGCTCTTCCTTTGGTGCCTGGTGGCTTGTTTCAGCGCAACCTCGGAAGGTGATTTGTTGATTTTCCCATTTAGGGAATCGGCAGGGAATATACATATTATATTAATGCTTTAATATGTGTATATTATTATTATTATGCTTATTATTATTATTATTATTATTATTATTATTATGCTTATTATTATTATTATGCTTATTATTATTATTATGCTTATTATTATTATGCTTATTATTATTATTATGCTTATTATTATTATTATGCTTATTATTATTATGCTTATTATTATTATGCTTATTATTATTATTATTATTTTTATTATTATTATGATTATTATTATTATTTTATATTATTATTATTACTATTTATTATTATTATTATTATATATATATGTTATTATTATTACTACTATTATTTATTATTATTATTACTATTATTATTATTAGATATATATTATTATTATTACTATTTATTATTATTATTACTATTTATTATTATTTTTATTATTACTACTATTATTTATTATTATTACTATTATTATTATTATAATTTTTATTATTAGATATATATATTATTATTATTATTACTATTTATTATTATTATTATTACTATTTATTATTATATATATATACATGCACATGTGTGCGTGTTTTGGTTTTCGTGGTGGCGCCCTGGCGCAAATCCAAGGCAATGTCTCAGGATTTGACATGATTTGACTGCTTTCGCTACTCTCACCGATTCTCCAGGGAAGGGACCCTGCAGAACAGTACCGCCTTCAAAGAGGTTGTCCATCTACTACTGGAAAGCAGCGCCTCCCATATCTTTGTCGAAACTCTACAGGCACTACGGAGGGACTGTCAGAAGGATCCCGCAACATGTCCCAGTCGGGCCTCACGGATTGCTTGGGACTGGCAACGGCAGCTTCACCGGATGCAGATCAACCCCTCAGCAGCTCACCCGGTGGTGATGAGCGCCATCAAAAAAGTGGAGTGCCAGATCCATTCGCAGGTCCCCATCCAAGAGCTCCCGCAGCAGGCAGTTTGTGAAACCACCAACCTGGGCTGCCTCTATCGCCTTTGGGAGGCCGGTGGCCCCGGTGGCCCCGGTGGCCTCGCCGGTCCAGATGTGATCCCACCAGGCCCTACGTCCATCGCCCGCGGAGTCTTGGCCATTGCGAGCACTGTGGGACTGCTGGGGCTGGTGGCTTTGGCTCGGAAGGGCAACCGGGGCCTGGAGGCCGAGTCCATCTTGGAAATGGAGATCCTGTGAGATCCTGTGAGATCCTGTGCACCGAATTCTCGAAACATCCAAAGTTGATGATTTGAAATATGTGTATATATGTACTTAATAAATGTCCAATGTGAACTGCAGCGTTTGATAAGGGCACGAAAAGACAGGGCTTGGAGACGAAGGCTTGGAAGATGATTCAAAATATCATAAAATATCTCATCCTGGAGCTGTGCACATGACGTACGCATTTTGCACAGGATATCTTTGGACCGGTGAAGAATGATGCCCTGCGACTACCAGAAGAAGTGACGGTGCACTTTGTTGATACTGCAGAGGCCGGAAGTTGGCACTTGGTGGGACCTTTTTTTTGAACGGTTTGCGTCAAGATGCCAATTGGGAATGGTTTACCCTCTGGTAAACTAACATAGCTATTGAAAATGGCCATTTATAGTGGATTTTTACATTGAACATAGTGATTTTCCATAGCTATGTTAGTTTACCAGAGGGTATGTGATTATATGATTCCTGTCTGGTTTCAACATATCGCAAACATATCGCGGATGGTTTGTTGAATTGGATTTACCATGACTTACCACATTATCCTGAATATGATATCATATGCGCCATGGTCAACAATAGGAATTGATAGGAATTCAATACCCATGTTAGGGCCATGTTGGTGGATGGTAACATGACCCTTTTTTTGGCGAATATCATGGCCGCCGATATAGGCATTCCAATGATGGGAGGACCATAGAACATATACCATGTTTTGACCATCCTGTAGCGAGAATCCTTATGATGGCTACATAAGCTCCCACTAATGGACTATATATTATATATATAATAGTGACCGTCCCCCAATATGAGCAATTTAAATCCAAGCTTAAGTTTTGACCATGGCACATATGACTATCATACATGCACATCATGTCCTGTAATTATTTGACAATCACAGGATGCTTCAATGAATGTGATTCAAATGTCGGACTTTTTGGAACTGTTTCAAACTTTGACTCTGATTTTGGGCGCATTGCAGGGCCTGCAAATTGCCATGCAGCAGTTGAGTGCAACCAAGATGACCCATGTCAGCATTTTGGATGGCTAGACACGCCATTGACCCACAATGGATATTTTACCACCAAGAATTCAAATGGACATTTACCCTTTTTTTATGGGTCCTTTAAGTGTCTTATTAGGCTGCTAGACAGTCAAAGATCTGAGAAATGGAAGGAACTGGAACAGGAGCGGTTTGACAATGCTCCAATTGAAGGATACAACATACCTAATGTGGGAGCAATCCAAACATCCCTTTCTAAGAGCAGTAGGACGAGTATAGCCTTTTTTGAAGTTCACTGCTGACGACAGCTGGAAATTACCTGGCTCCCAGGATCGGACTTGACTGTGAGCATAGCGGTTTCGGGGCTCATGCTGAGTCTTGTAAGCAATTGTTTTGATTATTATTCCATAGGATCCATGGTGCTGGAGGTGCTGGTATATATGCTAACATGACTGGGGTATATTGATGGGATCCATGGAGGACCATATATAGCATACATGGATCCTATGGGTATAGCCCTCTAAAGACTTTGAATGGGGGGAAAAGAGTGATACAGTGATACATCCTGACAGGGCGTGTCTTGCAGATAAGAAACAAGGGCAACTGGCATCTTGTTTATCGTGATTTAGGATACTCTGGGATTGAGAATGATCAATGATGTTGCATGATTTTGCTATATTGTGTATGCTTTGATGTGAACCTTCAACGAGGTATGTGTCCCTATAATTATGCGGGTATGATTTGACGCAACAGGCATCCACTGTCCAAAGTTGGAAGTATCAAAACCTTCAATCCAAGGAAATATCTCTTATGCAGCTGGCGACATTCTGGCAGTGCTTCATCATTGACGTCCGGGCCTTACCAAATGGGCATGGATCTTACTTTGGCCGCTAATGAATTGAGTTGCGATTTCCCACTCGTCGGGACATCCAAGTACACTTGATCCATTGAGCATTTTAGAGGTTTCAAAGTCCCAAGTCCCATATCCCATGCTACTGAGCCAGCACCCTTCAGTAAACCAACAAGATATGGAACATGCGATTGGTGGATATTGGTGGATCGTTCCAAGGGAACCCATGGTTCAGAAGCCTTGGTTTAGTGGGTTCATTCATCCTAAATCCAAGGGTTCGTCATGATTTTTGAACATTTGCCATAGGTTTTTTGTGCATCCCCCATGTTCAGACCATCTGCCCCAAACTGGTTGATTCATGTTGATTCTATCACATTTAATTAATGTTCATTCTCACTCATGCGGGTAAAACACTGTCATTTTTACCACCCAAAAATATGGGAATGGTGTCAACATATACACTACATTACACTACCAGACCACCTATATATTTATGGATTTTATGCTGATGACTGGGGGATGGTGCAAGTGACATTGTTTTACCCACATGTGTCACATGATTGTAATGTATCCATAGTCCATCTGTCTATCCTGAGGTGCTGACCTTGGAGCGCTCCCTTTGTGACCCTTTGCTGGCCATGTTGAGCACCAAGGCGCGATCTCAGATTTGGGGCGACTAAATTTTAGTAAATCATGGTGGATGCCCAGTCGTCACCATGGGCCAGTTTCGAGACTAAGTCATGGTCATCCATGACGACTGGATGATAACTGGGGTACCCCCGTGACTTCGGAAACTTGCATTTAACCATCAAAGATGTGTAACTTCGACAACAAAACTGGTGCTATAATGGGTATAGTTTTTTAGATATATGTAGGGGAAGACAAATGAAACCACATTAAGGAACATAAATAGACAGTATCCACAAATTATCTATCATCCATGTTGAGCTGCTGGTAAATTAGCATACAGATCACAACCCCAAATAGGAGCTGTTTAAAAGGGATGTTGCCGAGGTACTGATTCGGATGATCTTCTGAGCAAATTCATGTGAGAAGTGACAAAAGCACCAATGATGGTTGATTCATTTGGGATTTTGGTTGACTTTCCTGCGAACAGTGAAGCATGAATCAAAAAATAATCCAAACATTCCAAAAACAAAAACAAAGAGCATTTAATTGCATACCAAACTGCATTTCCAGAACACATAAAAACATTGGCTGGGTAATACTTTTTGGTCCCACCAGTGGATTTCTTTGAGAGGTGGGTTAGAGTCAGTTCCCTCCTTGCTCCCCCATTAAAGATAGAACTAAGTTCATTCCAACCTTCTCGAATTTCAATTCGAAATAAATCATAATCAACTTAATCAACAATGATGTGTGATGATTTAACTGTGTTTCTTGAGGCTGTCCTATAACTTTACTGATCCTTTTCGTTCCCAGGTTCTGTTGGCCTTTGACTTCCGCTCGGATGCCGTCCTCCTTGAAGCACTCGGAAGCCATTTGGAGCCCCTGGATCTCCGGGACGGAACGGACGGAACGGGAGGCGCCCTTTTGCAGTTGAGCCATGTCAAATCCACCAGTTTCTTGGAACCCGTTGCTTGGGATTTAAGAATGGCTTTCTGGCTTTCTTTAGGACTTTAGGACTTTAGGATACTTTGGACTTTAGACTTTGGTTTGCCATTTGGGTTTTAGTGCTTAGTGAAGTTTTTGTGATTTTACCATGGGTTCTATTGTTCCTTTTTTTTGGGGGGTAAGGCTACAGTGCAAATCTCAGTATTTTCAAAAGATGGTTCGGTGATTTCTGGATGGTTTCGCAACGTTTGGCACCATTTTAGCTACAATTGCAGCAAAATGATGAGACCCAGGTAGTATCATCGAGTATCACGGTTCTTGGATGTTTGAAGTTTGTGGAAAGCACGTGCCGCGACAGCGCAAGATTGCAGTTCCGCATGGTCCATGCCATCGATGACAAACGTCAGTTGTTTGTTTCCATGCAAGTAGAATCCAGGGACAAGCACCGGCATGGTTTTTAATGTGTCCAAATATGGTTCGGAACACCTTGACATATCATAGATATGATAATCCTCCGGGAATATATGTTGTTTTATCCCAATAATATTATCTTTGTTGATCCCCTTGCCCTCATGGATCATGTTTTTTTCATAGATTGATATATGATGATATATGCACAGCTGCCACAGGTTAATCTTCGGAAAACGGTACCTTGACCACCTGCTGAGAGCTCGCGCGGGTACCACCCAACTTCCATTGTTTTTCAATGTCGTTTCATCATTTTCATTCAAGTAAAAGCATGTAAAAACTATTAATAGGGGGATCATATATGATAATATGATATAATATGATAATGAAGTGGTATTCAACCCTTTTGAACCCATTCTTGGACAACCCAAATACCCCCGGGGGGCCCTGGAGGTCTGCGACATCTCGTCCAACGTGCTCTGACAAGAGAACTCTGCAAGGTGGAGCAGTGCAGCTGCTGGGGACGCAGGTGCGTCAACAGGATGGCGCCAACAGGATGCGAGAAAAATGAACCAATCAGACAAATCAAAAAGTATCTATAATAGTTTTTAGTATATAAATAGATAATGGTATTTTATAATAACAATAATAGTACTACAAGAAATAATTCATAAACAGCATAATATATATATAATAGTATCATAGATCATAGTATGAATTGCAATTAATGTTATATATAAACGTCATAGTATATATATATATACACTATAGTACGTTTTCAACTATTTTGCAGAAATGGCGAAAAACCAGAACTGAGATTCTTCAGGTGAACCATTCCAAAAGTCTGGAAGTGAAGCTTTGATAACGTCCGGCAATCGATCATCTAACGCTGTGCAAAATTCCCCATGTTTCCGACAGATCGATGGTATTCCCAACATGAAGGCAGATGTGGCAGATGTCCGAGTTTCGCAGCCTTAACGGTTTTGTTGACGTTGGAGGGTCGCCTTGGTTCAAGGCCTCTTCGTGGCAGCCAGCTTCACTATGCAGCACTGGATGCCTGGGTATTGCTGCCGTGTGCCTCGTTGGAGACACCCCCAGAAACCATGGTTTAGTAGAGGATGAAAACACATCTTGGGACATCTTGGGGCACATTTTATTAGGGGGATGGGATTATTGTATTTTATTGTTCTAGGCGCGCTGCTGATCAATTCCAGTCCTATTTCTGGCTGATGGATTGTTCTGGTATGGTAAATCGCTGCCTCCGAGATGGCGTGATTCATGAAGTCGAACTGTCTTTCCTGGATTTATGATAGTTTGAAATCACAAATCACTTGAATAAATGGTATCTTAGTTTGGCAAAGACCTCTCTATATATAATTATATATATACAACAATGGAACTGCTACATGTCACAACTATGCGAACCTCAGATGGTGTTGCCTTGCTTCAGGCTGTCGAGGCTGCAAAGCTATTAAATGCTTCTGTAGACATTCTACAGAATGGCATGGAATCACTTTTTGCACCCAGTTAAGTTATGCACCTGTGCATCTGATGGGTTGTAGAAACTTTAGGTACTGTTGCATCATGTTCTATCAATCGCATGTATTAGATTTTGGAGCCAAGAAAAGGGTTGAACTGGTTCAACTATGATTTTCCAGTTGGAAATGGTCACTTTCGGGCTTCAACTCAAATTTCAGGCATGTAAGATCATGGAAGTCATGTTTCGAGCCTGTCGTCGCCACCCAAGGTGCAAAATACCTACAGGTGATTTAAGCGACTCATTTTGGAACAGGACACCCAGAGCCGGCTCAGGAAGTCGGTTGTGCTACGAAATAATCATGCGATTAAAGCCGCTCGTAGATTTATTCGTGGTTGTTGGTTCTGAATCCATAAACAGGCCCTGGTAAATCATCATTTTTAGAGGGTCGCCTGTCACCAACCTCCAGGTTGAGCAGCAAATTTCACTCACATTTTTGGGGATATCAGCAGAGACTTGGACTCAACAAGACCAGCCACATTAGACTTGGCTCCTTTAGGCTGCACGTCCATAGAAACCCGCGCGTCTTTTGCTGCCAGGAACATGACGTCTTTGTGGAACTTGGATCTAAGGTTTTGCAGATGGTTGTGAAACAGTAATTTACAAGCATGTTCATGTTGTTTTTTTGACAGATCATCATGGATTCATTGTTAACATATCATTCATTCATTTCAGTGTTGAAGATGACAACGTCTGAAACTAACTTTGGGATGACACAAAAAATGTTTTTCATTGCGTTTCGTGTATGATTTGGCACATTAAATTTCGACATCAGGAGAGGAGATTTCATGTATTGCATGCAAGTGTCTATGATGTCATCTATATTCCACTGACTGAGACATGAATCGCAAATGACGTGTGTGCGTGTGCAAGTGCAAGAGAAGATCCCAGAGCGTAGCATGATGTGTGTGTGCAAGTGCAAAAGAAGATCCCAGAGCGTAGCATGACGTGTGTGTGTGTGTGCAATTGCAAGAGAAGATCCCAGAGCGTAGCATGACGTGTGTGTGCAAGTGCAAAAAAAGATCCCAGAGCGTAGCATGACGTGTGTGTGTGTGCAAGTGCAAGAGAAGATCCCAGAGCGTAGCATGACGTGTGTGTGCAAGTGCAAGAGAATTTCCCAGAGCGTAGCATGACGTGTGTGTGTGCAAGTGCAAGAGAATTTCCCAGAGCGTAACATGACGTGTGTGTGCAAGTGCAAAAAAAGATCCCAGAGCGTAGCATGACGTTTATGCGTGTGTGCAAGTGCAAGAGAAGATCCCAGAGCGTAGCATGACGTGTGTGTGCAAGTGCAAGAGAAGATCCCAGAGCGTAGCATGACGTGTGTGTGCAAGTGCAAAAGAAGATCCCAGTGCGTAGCATGACGTGTGTGTTTGCAAGTGCAAAAGAAGATCTCAGAGCGTAGCATGACGTGTGTGTGTGTGCAAGTGCAAAAGAAGATCCCAGAGCGTAGCATGACGTGTGTGTGTGTGCAATTGCAAGAGAAGATCCCAGAGCGTAGCATGACGTGTGTGTGTGTGCGCGTTTGCAAGTGCAAAAAAAGATCCCAGAGCGTAGCATGACGTGTGTGTGTGTGCAAGTCCAAGAGAAGATCCCAGAGCATAGCATGACGTGTGTGTGCAAGTGCAAGAAAAGATCCCAGAGCGTAGCATGACGTGTGTGTGCAAGCGCAAAAGAAGATCCCTGAGCGTAGCATGACGTGTGTGTGAAAGTGCAAAAGAAGATCCCAGTCCATGCGCGTTCAAGTTTTCATGAACGTTATTGCCCCACCCCACCCCACCAATCCCCACCCTGACTGCACAATATACATTCCATGCATGTGCCACTTGACATGAACGTTATTGCCCCACCCCACCCCACCCCTCCACCCCCCATATCCCAGATATGCCTATTGGATTGCGGGGTTCTAGGGACGTGCATGGTTTTAGTAGGAAAATTTGTCAGATCTACACTGGCTGCCAGTTTGCTCAAAACGGATCACTTTCTGCGGTGAAATCTCTCCTGTCAGGATGATGCCTGCGGCGCGCCAGCCGCGCGCACAAAAAAGGGGTGTTGATGCAGCGATTGCCCTGAAAATGATTGAACCCTGCCGGCTGCACGTCACCTGAAAAGATGTTTTCCAATATGCTACTACAGTGGCTGCGCGGTTCCATGCGGTTCCGCAGCGGTTCCGCATCATGTTTTCTCTTTAATTTTTGGTGTATCACTGTGAGATGAGGAGCTGCAGGTCCGATGACCATTCGTCCACTCATTCGACCATCTCATTGGCCTATTTTTGTTGGCTCGCCGACTATATATTTCTTTGATAAACAAGATACACATTTGCACAAATTTACCCAAAGGCAGCGCTTGGGGGTATTATAACACTATTTTATAACTGGATGATCTGGATGGGAGTTGATCATTGGCTTACCACGTTGCATAGTATCGATGATGCCTTACCCTTTTCAATTTCAAAAGCAAGGAGCTGGTGCCGTGGCAGCTGAGTCTGGGCCTACCTCCTCTTCCTCAGACCAGGCAAGTGGCATAGGATCAGTGTTTTTCACCATCAAACTTGCATAAAATTGCCATTTAAGCGTGCCCCACTTTTGAACAAACCCCATAAGTATGTTTGTCAATTACATACTGCAAATACATACATGACCTGACATGCCATGCCAGTCCATTCCATTCCACATGCGTGCAATACGGATAGAGACCTGGTTGGTGTTTTGTTGTTTCCACATTGAATGATGATCCTAATTGCTTGACTCCTCTTTTGGGGGACGGATATCTGAAGCAACCAGGAATGTTTTCGATCATATGGTTACAGCCTCTCTGTTACCCGTATAGTGGTTTAGATGCGCTTCGAAAGGATGGGTTTGTTGAACGTGGGCTAGCCAGATTTTGTGATGCTTGGGACTTGTATCTGAACAAAGCTATGAGGATGTCTGAGATTTGGCTTGACGATTGAACCCTTCTAGCGCCGCTTCCCTCAATCTGTCAATGAAAGTCGCTCCAAGACTAGAAACAGTATTACTGTATGTACCAACATATAAAATCATACAAACACTTCTAGACATATGATTTCAAACATCTATTTCCCATTGGGAAGGGGCCCCTCCATGCCCCTCCTGGGTCAAGATTTGTGGACCTGCGCCTCCTGCGCCTCCTGCGGAGTCACGGAGGCGCCGAAGCAGAGACTTTCTGTGAGGGGCGCCAGAAGCCCGCCTTCCCAAAGAGTGGAATGCTGGGTTAGAACTTGGAGGGATTTGCAGACGAAATGATATGCTTTGAAGTAAACATAAGTAAACAACAGAATTTTTCTTCAGTCCTGAAATGATTTCAGTATATTTCAGTATTGATCCAACCATTCAAACATATCTGTACAATATCTTACTGTGACTGCAAACTGCTGTTCAAGGCTATTTGGCTGGATTTACTTCCCAGACAACTCAAACATATTCAAACGAGATTCTTTATCCAAGTGACTACCGGGCAATACGTCCGGAGGTCTCAAGTTCCTTGGCAAGCAGCTTGCGAGGAGGAAAACATGTAGAAACGTATGGGTCAAAGTTTTCAATCCTCTCAACTGTATGGCTTATTTTTGCTTCTGTTTGGTGGTTTCAAATGTGTTTTATATGCTCTGCTCAACCATATTTGGGATGTTGTTTTTTCCGTTGTTTTTTTTCCCGTGGGTTGAAGCCACCAAGCAGTACGAAAAAGTTAGCATTTGCTGGGTCCATTGATACCCCAATTTTGACTCATACCCATATCCGCGCAGTTTGATCAGTTTCATACTTCAGATTCTTTCAGATGGGAGATGTTAGTTTTTCAAGGATTCTGCTGAGTTTTATGCCTGCCACTTCGATGACCCAGGGCTGGTTGATCATATCACAAACCTTTCCGGTTGTCGAATGGTCCCTTTGATCCTGAAAGCTCGGTGAAGGCGGCTTTGTCGTATGGCGAACCGCCCATTCCGGCTTGGCTTCAGATCACAGCAACAAAATACAAGAGACCAAAAAAAATGCTAGACTTTGGATGAGTCAATGGTTGTATGAATCAATGGTTGCTGTCATCAAAATCTGTGCGAACTGAACTCTGGACGAGGTCATCGTTATTGTAGTTATTATACATATATATATATATATATCACACCAATGGTTTTCAGTGCTGTGAAGAGTATTGATTCCTTCATAGATATTGAATCCTATGGGTCACCAGGGCCGGGCCAGTGGCCATGCGGCTTCCAATTGAATGGCAAAGGATCAAAGAGGAGGTCCTGCGGACGTGTTTCTGCCACCGAAATTTAGGTTACCCTCCAGTAAACTAACATATAGCTATCCAATTGGCCCATTTATAGTTGCTTTGCCTATTAAAATTGTGATGTTTCATAGCTATGTAAACGTGCACCAGAGGGTATAATATACAATCCTGCTAAAAGTGATGAGTTTGTTGTGGGGTATCTAAACCGATTTCCGTTGCTTGCAGTTTAGTTTTTGGGCTCATGGTTTGAACGAGGTGTTTTAATGGGGTATCATGCTGTTCATGAACAACAAGTGTTTGTAGTCATTGTTTGAAAACCATTAGCAGCGCAAACGCTGTCCACAAATCTTGGAAGCCACAAATTCGATAGAGAGAGAGAGAGAGAGATAGTTTTCAACATCTGTAAATGGGATTGTCGCATAATTTAGAAATGTCATAACATAGCGGTAACTATACGCAGTTTTGAGACACTCACCCAAACATACCAATACCTCATGTTTCGCGTTAACCCCCTGTTTTGAACTATGGTTGATGGTTAGATTAACTCCTGATTTTTGATGGCAGTTTTAATCACTACTTGGGGGATGATCCCACTTAGTACGAGGTGACCGTAACCCTGGTGACCGTAAGTCCCTTGTCACTGGACTCAGCTTTTTTTCGATCCGTCGGATGATTTTCCAATGGTGTGTTTCATGGAAGGTTTCCATATCATGAACCACTATCAACAATAATTTACCAGTGTTAACCATGATCAACAATGATTAACCATCATTAACCATCATTGACCATCATTAATCACTATCAACCAGCATTTACCTTTTTAAACCAATAGATAATAATCATTACTGTATATGATCCATTGTGTACACCATTAATAACATTTATTGACCATTGGACACTAGATAATAATCATTAGATTGACAATCATTAACCATTGCACATGATGATCCATTGTGTAAACCATTTTTAACAATTATTATTAATCAATAGATAATAATCATTAAATCTGGACATCTTTACGTCATCCTTTTGACTCCCATCATGCCATCCCAACGTCGAGGCCTTTGCTCATCCATGCCTGGTGGCTGCCTGTTTGACGGTGCCTTGGTGCTTCTTTGACGTGGCTTGAATGGAGTGAACGGGGTCAACTTTGTATAGCTTATTCCATGTATAAATATATATATATATGGCTGGATTCTAAATTTATTGTTACTAATCACTTACTAAGTGGCTGATCCTCCAAGTACTCTAATCTCTTTGATGGATATATATATATATAGTACTAACCATCATCTAACCGTCTGAAACAAACTCACTTTTTTGCAGGGTATCTAAGATTGGCCACGTGAAACTCAAAGCAGAAGGCCTTTCAGATGTAGCTCGTTGACTCAGGGTGATGCATGGGAATTTGTTGTACTTAAGAGTATGCTTGCGAGGTTCAGTATATCTGGTTGGTGGTTTGGAGCATGAATTTATTTTTCCATTCAGTTGGGAATTTAATCATCCCAACTGACGAACTCATATTTTGCAGAGGGGTAGGTCAACCACCAACCAGACATAGGATGGAAAGATGCCCAGTCGCAACGTTCAGTATCCTCTGCAGGGCTGGCCTGCGCTGCATTGCTTGAGTTTGTGTCTGTCAATCCTGGGTGGTGAGGCACAGACTGGGGCAGGGACTGGGGACCCCTTGGAGATGATACTACAAATCTCCAGAACTTGTTGCTTATATTCTAACCCCAAGAAATGGATATGGTATGGTACATATGTAATATAGCAATATATTGTGTATACGGTATCGACATTTAAACATATGGAGGGCGGGCCAGACCATAAGGCCCCGGGGGTAGTATGAAACACCAGTTCCATTCAGTATATTTAATCGTGGATTCCGTGGAAAACCTTCCCGGCGATAGTCTAAAATACGAGTTCTTATTTATATATATGTAATTATATACAAAAAAAATAGATGTAGTTACCGTGTATTATATACTGTATATATATATATATATATATATTATCCCAAACGCTCACCGATCCCTCGTCCCCTTCCGACACGTCCCGGCCCCTGGGCCATCACATTTGAGACCCAGAAATTGGATGCATACCCATGAGAGATCTGGGACAGAGCTAGGAGCGAGAAAATGTAGATATAAAGTTGTTTTCCTTTCACTTTTCATTTCTTTCCTTTTCCCTTGAATTCCCCTTGCATTTCCGTTCATGTCCCTTTCTTTCCATTTCAAGTCCCTTTCATTTCTCCTTCATTTCCCGTTCATTTCCTTGCACGTCCCTTTCATTTCCCTTTCACTGCCCTTTCGCTTCTTTCTCTTTCATACCTTTCATGAGACATTTCCCCCTTTATTTCCCTTTCATCTCTCTTTTGTTTCCTTTCATTTCCCTTCCTTTGCCGTCTTATTTCCTTTCATTTCTCTTTCATGACCTTTCATTTCCCTTTTCAATTCCTTTCATTGTCGGTTCATTAATTTCCTTGATTTTATTTTTGTTTCACTTCTATTTCATTTTCTTTCATCTCCTTTCATTATCTTTCATGTCTCTACATATTTACGGTTGTATTGGATGTATCTATATATACACATATATATATCAACATATAAAGATAGATAGTGTTCACTATTTGTAGTTGGAGAAGGCAATGGGTGCTGATCTTAGTGGTTCTGGCATGTAATGTCTACATTGCAAACAGCATGGCGTCACACACATATATATATAAACTGGTATATTGATTGATTGTTTGTTTGTTGTGTCAGGCTTGTTTTCTACTATTCTAAAGGCAACATTCCCATATTCAGAAAATCTTCGCATACCATGTTTTCATCGTACTCCAGACCTGGGTTTTGGTATGTTACTTTGATAGGCATTTCAGCTCAATCTGGAGGGAACAGT
>Ga0126342_10010125_pt1 | contig 16866 bp, 20 predicted proteins | sample Cyp1metagenome_FD_92528 | JGI IMG/M metagenome (GOLD analysis project Ga0126342, IMG submission 92528) | Coral microbial communities from Lord Howe Island, Old Settlement Bay, Australia - Cyphastrea 1 metagenome | ecosystem: Host-associated > Invertebrates > Cnidaria > Coral ... | reverse complement strand
ATCATATATCTAATTAATTCTAATTACATATCTATTATATATATATATGTATATGTGTATATGTATATATATAATATATATAACCATCAGTTTCCTCAAAAAGAATCCCATGTAGCTGTTGGATTGGTTGATCTTGATGTATATCAACCGAGCCGCTGGGCGGCCCAAACCAGAGGATGCCATCTTCTGCAGCGCCGCCATCCGCAACTGCGGACAGTGGACGGAAGCGTTGCATTTCTGGCGCTTGATGCCTGAGGCTTTTGGGTGGCTTGGGATCGGGTTGGGATGAGGGGTGAGTATTGTATCTATATATATATTATACATGTTGGTCAAGTGTTTTTACATACATATATAATCATATATATATATACATATATATATATGTATATGTATATCATACTGTATATCATTAAAATGTTTGTAGCATACGCATGCATAGTTGCATATGTTCGTGTATATTTGTTGAGGCAAAGCTACGCAATCCTCAATGTAATTTTCAAGTAAATCTTGCAATATATGAGCATGCATCAATCAGCCATAGTTCAGCATGGACCTGGCCCCCACCAGTGGGACCAGGTCCAGAATCCGTTGTTTTTTTTGCCTTTTTTGTAGGTGAATCTTGAGCCAAACCTCGTGGCATGCAACAGAGCCTTGGACCACCAAGACCCAACGGAGCCCCTGGATTTGGGATTTGAGTTTCTGACAGCAGGAATCCTTGCCTTAACCAACCAGTCATCCCATTTGTTCCTTTCTTTGTGTCGGCATTCCAGGTGCCATTTGAGGTGCATCATGCCCCTCCAGAATTTCAGGTCGGGGGGCCGCCCAGGTTTGCTGGACGTTTGCGGCTCGGGGCGATGGGCGCTCTCCTTGGCGCTCTTTCATGCGATGCCGGAGATGGCGTTGACACCAGATGTCATCAGCTACAGAGCCTTGATCTGGAAAGCTGAAGCTAATCATGGCTGGAGCGGCTGGAGCGGCTGGTCCAGGATGCTCCAGGAGAAATTTCTTATCCCATACCCATCCATACCCAAGATTCAATAGAAAGAACATTACATTAGATATATAGCTGATAGTTCACATAGTTCACAAGGCGAGCCACGCAATTGGATCATGTCCCAGAATGTCCCAAAATGTCCCAGATATAGACAGATGCTCGACATTTCAATCTGCTGGACGTTGATTTTCAGACCAAAGGTGGTCCCCATTCAACCTAAATTGCGGCTGGTTCAACCATCCATTCTTGCTCAAATTGATGTTGTGGCTCCTCCCATGGCTTCATCTGGTGGTTTCCCTTGGGTTTTCTCACGGTTTCCCATCCAAAATTCCCAGCGTTCCAACCGAGGTTCGGCTATGAAAGCTTGCGCTACGATGGGCCTCTGGCAGCACTCCATTGGGCTCTTGGCCGAGGCCCAGGCAGCGAAGGTCACCTTGGATACGGCCTGCTTCAGTGCCTCGGACTGAGGAGATGTTCGATGGATTTTCGATGGGTTTTCTCGGATTTTTTCCAGGGTTTGTCCCATGATGTCCCATGAAATTTGGCAAACCGGATGGGGTGTAAATGGGTGGAACATCTTGTAAACACTTCATGCGGCATAGACATGCATAGACCACATTGCAGCTGTTTTCCGGCCATTTCTCCCCGTTTCCATATACGCGGCAGACACATTGCTGACAGATTTTTGTGTGGGAAATCCCTGAGATTCTGTGACTTACAACGAAGATGTGTCCGCTGATCTAAGCCGGATTTGGAAGTCCCATTCTTATCCATTCTTGCCTTCCAGTATCTTCCAGTCCAAAGGGTTACCGGCTGGAGTGATCACCCCATCATTCCATATCGTTCCCACGACAGGTTGTGCCATGACTGCCTGCAAGAGCCACTGGATGAAAGTCTTGGAGCTCTTCCAGCGGATGAAACACCTGAAGCTGACCCCAGCGACTCGGATGGGCTGGGATGGACTTTAGGAATCGGAACAAAAACACCAAGAAATTCAATGTTTTTCGATTGTTAAAAATATTTTTCAGATGGAATTCATTCAATATTCAATATTCCTAAATATTCCTTAAAAAATTCCTAAATATTCCAGAAAATGTTTATCTCGAATATTTTGGAATTATTTGGTATGAGTGGGCCTGGATGGGTATGGTTTATACTATTTATACATGTTTCTACAGACCTCAAAATGATAAATCAGCTTTTCTTCTCTTGGAAACCATGCTTTACCAAATGAACTCAGAATTACCTTTTATCTTTTTCTTATGGTGCCCAGCTCTTCGAAGTTTGTGAACTTGATGTTGTTCCTCTTACATGGGACTCTGGGCATTAAATGTGCACATACACGGCACCTACCTCACTATGTGATGGACAAGAATTGTGAAACAATGGAATTGCTTGGTATCAACATGGCATATAGATGTACATAGTACAACTGAATTGTATATAATTGTATATGTTGAATCATGTTCTTATAAACTTTTGCTTTGCCTCTGCAATCACTCGGACCTTCCGATGGAAGTGCGGATGTTCCAGCCCATGCCATGTTTGACCGGGGCTGAGGACGTTTACAGCTTCAGCACAGCCCTGTCAGCCTTGGCTGTGGCAGGACAGTGGCAGCTGGCTGTGGGCCTGGTTGAGGGGATGCCGCAGGCCTGCAGCCCAAAAATGAGGACTACACCGTGACTACACCAATAAAGTGGGATGAAACACGGTGTTTCTGTTCATGTTGTCTGTTTGCAGCCTTAGATATTCGAGACGCTTCGCGACGAGTGCTGCCCGCACCCAGGGAACAGGACAGAGAGGACCTCCTTGGCCCAACCCTGGGGTCAGACCTTGGCTTGAGTTGAGCCGAAAACGAGCTTGGGCCCAACTTCACGTAACTTGCGCCGAACTCACGCTAGGGCCAGATTGCTCCCAAACGGGCCCAACTTGGAGCCAAGTTGCGGCATGTTGGAGCCAAGTTGGACCCAAGTTGGACCCAAGTTGGGAGCAAGTTGGAGCCAAGTGGGTCCGGGTTGGGCCCAAGTAGGGCTTGTTGGCCGACGTTGACCCCAAGTTGAACCGATGTTGCGGACATGTGGGGTCGAAACGGTGCATCTGGACGATGGTGGGCCCATCTGCAAAATGTGCAAATTACCACAGTCCAGTCCCGTGTACTTTTTGGCGGGGGAGTCTGTCCTGAAAATGCACCCCCCAGCTGAAGCTGCACCAGTTGAACAGATCTGTTCGCATCCCTTGCTGCTAAACTACCACGCTTCAGCACCTTCGGTGCGGGCGGATTTCAGATGGCAAGATGGGAGTCAAACAAAGTGATATCCCCTTGCGCATTGATAAAGTTTCTCCTTTTGTTGGTAACTTACTCAATTCTTGATTTGTGGTTCCCCATTTCCATGCCTAGAGGCGGAGGTGCGACCCAACGCCGTGACCAGCGGCGCCGTACTCAGCGCCTTGGCCGCTGGTGCACAGTGGCAGCGGACGCTGCAGATGCTGCAGACCATGCCGGAGGTGGGGTTTTAGATGGGGAAACTACGAGGTTTTGCTGGATTTTCATTGGCTTTTCAATACGGTCATATGATATCCATTGGATTTTGCAAAAAAATCCAGGTGGCTTCGAGGTGACCTAGGCTGGTGTATCCAACACATTGAAATTTTGCACCAAAAGATAGTTCAGGAACTCCAAGATGTTTGATTGTCCAATCCGTTGTGCCACCAGCCGATTGATCAAAAAACACCACTGTTTTAGACCAGATGTTTGACAGAACGCAGAGGCACGACAAGATTTCAGACCCATAGGAAAAAATGATCAAGTTTGTCAGCGACGTTGTGCCGTGGTGATTTGTTTATGCGGGGGTGACTTCTGGACTTCGCGGGGCGACTTTTTTTCCACTTTGTGCCTTGCAATCGGGTGACTTCCTGTTAAAAGGGGTGCGAAATGTCTAACACTCATACCAGAATTGTTGATATTGTTGAATATTGTTGATATTTCCTATGTGATCCACAAAGGCCGGGGAGCCAAAAGTTTGGTTGGGTATATCGGGTTAGCATCAAAATCTGGGGCACGATTTCGGGGATTGTGAACGGACTTGAGGTCCTAAGTGTTATTCCTTTTGATTTTGATTTCAGCATATTTCAGTTACAATGCGCAAACATTTCGTCACCCATTGTTGATGCACAAAATTGGGTGACAAAAAGCGCTGGTACTCTAGTGATTTTCGTGACCATTTAAGTTTCATGATCCATTGGCCAGGGGTACTGTAGATAATCTAACCATTCCGACTGGGCCACTTGGCCATCATGCCAGCAATGCTCCCTGCCGACCTTGGTGTGTTCATTTGGAACTTCCCTTGATGCATTTTGATGCCGTGGTTGCAAGGCGGCCGTGATGCCGGACACCATTTGTCCCTTGGACAATGCTCTACCAAGTCCTGCTGTTCATAAACTAAATGATTCACATGCGCTTGACGGGTAGATGAGAAACTGCGGAGGAACTGTGGATGATTTCTCATTTGTTCAATTGTTATTGGTTATATTATATTGGCTGGACCTTTGCCCCAAGGTATCAGCTCAGCCGTGAATGCCTGCGCCAACGCCTTGCAGTGGCAACATGCCCTCAGGCTGCTGAAGAAGCCGCCAGTGCCTTGGCATCTTCAGCACCTCACGGGGTACCCAGCTTCACAAGTGGTTGAAGCAGAAATTAATCGTTTTTTTGCTTTAGCAACGTCCACCTGCAAATGTTTTCTCTCCTATGTGCCATGTGCGCCTATTTTTTGGTGCGATATGCCAAAGGGGGCAGGAAAACCTTGCATTTGTTGGTGAACCCCCCAGTTCTGGCAGCAAAACGTTCAATATCATCAACATCATCAACATCATCCAAATGATTCTGATCAATTCTGATCATATGCATTCATGTTCCATCATTTTCCTATATTCCCCCCATATCTGCTGTTTTCCCCTTGGAAAGCCCAGGATTTCTACAGCTACAGCGCCAGCATCAACGCCTGCGCGCGCTGTCAGCGTTGGTCCCACGCCCTGGCTCTGGCGAGTTTCCTTTCCGAGCAGCGGCAACCGCCCAACGGCATCATGTGGGGTGCCATCGTGGGCGTCATGCCGCGGGGCCAGGCACCTTCGGGGCACCTTCGGGGCACACGACGTTCAGTAACTCCATGGCCCGTCCAAGTGGTGATGGGGGAGGAAAATCATGGAAAATGATGGAAAGATATGGTTCTTGGGAAACTTTGATTGAACCATGGAGATTGAATGAGATTTATTTGTTTGGAGGGAACACTGAACACTGCCGTGGGAAGAATTTGGGTGATGTCGTGCCGGCGAATCGCGTCTTTGAACCCTCAGAGTTGGTGTAACCTTCGGCCCAACATGATCGACTTTCAAGCTGAGCTCGTCGTAGCTCTCGAATGATATAGAACCAGTAGACAGTGATATACAGTGATATACAGTGATAATATGTGATAATAATTTAATTGATAATATAGATGAGATTAATAATAATAATAGTAATAATTAATAGTAATAATTGATAATATATAATATAGATGAGATATATTGAGATATATACTGTTAATGTATATAATAAAAATAATAATAACAACAACAATAATAATAAAATAAAGAATCTAGATGATTCTGCACAGAACCAGTCATTATTAACTATTAATTGAGAGGTAATTCCCCAATTCCAACAGGCCGAGCTCACTACTCACCTGCGTCGGTCCTGGGTGCCGCAACCGCCTCCGGCGGTGCCACTGGAGGATTTGCAAGGCCGCAGTGGGCAGTGTATGGAAGATGATATTTAGATGTCAATGTAAACATCGTGCATTTAACATACCCATAGGATCCATGTATGGTATATATGCTAACATTGGGGGTATATTGATGGTAAATGTTACCATATATAGCATACATGGATCCTATGGGATAAGAATACACAAGATATATTTATTATAAATTACTATATGATGTCGGCCCCAGATTCATAACCAATGGTTTATGAAGTGGGGGTGCCCTCCAAATCGTCATAATATGATGATGGTGACCCCTCATTAAACAGCCGTTTGGGGTTTATGATGTTTATGAATCCAGGGTTGACATTATTTAATTAACATGTTTATACGATAACGATCGGCCATAGCCGCGGAACGTCTATGTATGCATATCATATTATTATTTTTCAATGTTTTTCTTGGCGGGGATGTTGCTTGATTTGATGAGCCAACCTTTTGCTGCTGAAAAAACGGTTTGTTCTTGCTGGTGTGTTTCTTGTTGCTACTCCAAAGTACCACTTCCCCTGTTGACCACTTGAAGCTCAAAAAAACAACCCGGGATTGGCTCAGCCCATCGATGCCCAATTTGTTGGAGGGTTTGTAATTCAAAAACTAACAAAGAAACTTGATCAACCTCTGAAATCCCAAGTTGTTCCTCAAAAAATCAGAGCCGAAACATCTCAAAACAGCCAACTTCGCTTCATCCCTGGCAGCCCTGTAAAACCATGGAAATTTCCTGTCACAAAACGCGCCGTTTTTGGGGAATTTGGTAAGGCCTCCACTGTTTGACCTCCGCCAGTGGCATCCTGGCTGTGGAGAAAGCGGCGGGAAAGACCAGTGAGGCGCTGCTGGCGCAGGTGGCAAGGCCGGAAACTGGCGGAAACTGCCCTGGGAATTTTCAGCCAACAACTGCATGGGTAAATGTTGTGGATTTTTCATGATTTTCTCGTGATTTCACCAAGAAACATGCGGATTTCACCAGCAACATTAATGAAGATTGAAGCACCCAGAACGTGCACTCCTCAACGGGATTTCCAGTGATTTTAAGTGGCATGCATGGGTTGGAGATTCATGAGTTGGCTGAATCATACCGAGTAAAATCCAGTTATCCGAAAAATGTTTTAGGTAAGTTCTTTTTACACCTTGAGAGTGAGAAACATCGTGTTTATTCATTCTTCACTGGAGCATTAGTAAATGACCATACAGTACCCTGTTGATAAAAAATGGTTGGTGAAGCTGTGCCCGCAGGAAGCTTCAAGAGAGGGGCTATGATGGGTCCATCAGGCAGACATCGCCTGGGTCAAATGGGCGGGAATGTGCAAAGGGCGTGGGCTGTGACACGAGGGAAGCGCCGGTTTTCAACCAATGGGCTTTGCCTGAGAACTTCAGGAGTGTACTAGTTTGTGTACGTCATAGTTTCAAGATGTTTCAAGAGGATGCACCGTTTTTTTGGGGGGCTGTTGGATCTGTTGGGGCCCTAACCATATTTGATGTTTCTAGTTCCTCAACCCGCCAAACAGCCCTGCCATGGCCAGGCGGCTGTCCAGATTGGATGCCCAAACTTCCGGTGTTCTGCCGATCGCCATGGCGCCCGAGGGCTCAGGAGAGGCCTCAAATCAGTTGAAGTCATGGTCACCGGAAACGCGGTGAATAGCCGAGCCAATTAGTCTTGAGTGAGTTGATTCTTCAACAATGAGTACCCATATATAACACTATATATATAACATTAATAATTATAACCATTTGGTCACAAACTGCTCCATCTCGAACCCCGTTTGACAACATCTGATTGCATGCTCCAATGCTCCGGTGTCCTGCTCGGTCCAGGAGTCACCAGCTGGTTGCAGTTGCAATACGCAGCGCGGCGGGTCACGAAGCGCTACTGGGCCTTGGTTGCTGCTGGTGCTGAGGTGCTGGGTGTCGGTGCTGAAGGGTTGATTGAGCCTCGGCGGATGGTGATGGTGATGGTGGCCACATGCCAATGACATCGGCTGGGCTGTGAGGAAATGAACAAATAATGATAGTAAGATTACGGTCAAACGCCATCGTTTGCCCGGACCGGGAAGAATCTGGCATGTAATGATGATGAACAATCAGGATACCTCCCCAACCCCACCCTACCTAAATGGTAATGATATGTATCTTTTAGGAGTCATGGGGAAGATGGTAATCTCATAATTAATTTATTGTAGCATCTCTTAGTGTTTCCGTGAGTATTCCGGGCTACCCTTTAAATTCTTGGGCAAACGATGGTGTCAGCGCGTAAGATTAGTAATTAAGCCAATTAATTACATATATGACGAGAATTGATAGTCAATGGCAATGACAATGAATGAGAATCAAATAAAATAATGGTAACAGGTGATAATTAACAACAACTGATAATAGGTAATCAATGATAACACATCGCTGGGACCTTCAACATACTGCTTGAGAGTTGTACAGTAATCCATTTTCATTGTTCGTATTCATGCCGTTTCTAAAGTGTTCATATTTGGAAACACCCCAATTGCATGACTAGGTTTTTGAACTATTATGCGCACACACACATACTTACATAGCACAAAAAGAAATGGACCATCCATTCATTGGAGCTCCAAGCCTGGCAGCCTCCTCACTTTCGGCGGCATGGGGCGGCTATCTAAGGCAGCACCGTTGACAAGCATGCCCACGGGCAACGGTGCATCTTCAGTTGCCCGGCAGCAAGTTGCCATATGGCGGCTTTGACTTGGACATGAAACCATGATGAAACAGCATCTGCCAGTATCTGCCATACACCAGCCACGTCAAGATGTGCAAAACATTTCAGAAAATCATAGAAAATCTTCTTCCAGCTCCCCAACAAAACATCACAAAACCAGGGTTCCATGTTCTAAGAGCAGTCCGGAGGAGGGGGTCTCATTATCGCCGCGCTTGCAGGTCATGCACACGCAATGGTCGCGCAACGGGAAGGAGGCGCGGAGTGGGTCGGAGTGGGCGCTTTCGCTTAAGCGACTTGCTTATGGTTGGTATATGTTGGTATAAACATGTATAAACATACCTAATTCTAGTTGGGGGTATGGTGCATTGACCGTGACAGGCTGGGATTCTGGCCGAATCATGAGGTGTTACAGGTATTGTGCGGTACCACTTCCCTGAGAAAACTCTCTCCGCGAAACGCCCTTCAAGGCTTCTTTTGATGTAATTACATGTTAAGAAAAGCGCCGTGATTTCAATTGCCCCCTTCATGTTCGAAGGAATTTTTAGGGTTCAAATTTCAAGAACCTTCCGGGGGCAAAACTCAGTTGATGCGGACCTTGGCACGTCGCAATCGTCGCAGGCCAGCACCGAGTACCGCGTTTTGGACAGCTGGAGCACCAGCGGCACCAGCGGCTCAGCCATGCTGCTGGACTGTGCCCCACGGACCGGGCGCACGCATCAGATTCGCGCACACCTGGCGGGCATCGGGTGGCCCATTGTGGGAGATTGCATCTATGGAGGTCAGATGTTGGATGGGAGATGCGGGGATGGGGCGGAAGAATATGGGATGTGATTTGCCATGGATGATTTTGTTGTCGAGCATGTAGTTTTGGCAGCTGTTTTTCGTCTGCGGTGGATCGGTGGGCGCGTTTCCGCTCAAACATCAAATTTTCCTTCAAACCATCTGGAAATCATCTTGAATATTGCACGTCTTCGGTCAATTTCTGGCCCATCCAGCATCTTCAGCCATCCCCCAGCCCCATCCCCCAGCCCCATCCGGCACCGGCACCATGCGCCACGGGTGCCACGCCACGGCAGGTTGGAAGGTGTCCTGGTGCCCTCGTCTCTTCCTCCACTGCCATCGCTCCTCGCTGCTGGACGCCTCCGGCCGCCGCTTCGAGGCCCGAGCGCCGATGCCGCCTGAGGTGGTCCGGGGGATGAGGGGAGGAAGTGTGGCTCCACCAGGTAGTTAATGGAATGCGACGGGTATAGTTTAATGTTTTAATCGCGAACAAAGATAATATTATAAATACATATATATATATATTATGTAAATATATTTATTTATTTATTATGTGCTTCTATTATTATTATTATTATTATATATATATATATATCTATACATACATACATTCATTCATTCATTCATTCATTCAACCAGTCAGTCAGTCAGTCATTCAGTCATTCATTCATTCATTCAGTCAATCAGTCAGTCAGTCAGTCAGTCAGCCATTCTGTCATTCAGTCATTCAGTCATCCACTCATTCATTGATTCATTTTTTTAGATATGTTTATTTATTTATTCAGCTGTTTTTTCATTTATGTATTTCATTATTTACTTATTTGTTTATTTATTTTTTATTTATTTGTATTTTTTTTAAAATTTCTGTATGTTTATATTAATTATATACACATTTATTTTATATTTTTATTTTTTAAATATTCATATAATATACACACACAAACAAGATTTTGTTGGTAAGAAATGGTAAGACGGGTGTTACATGAGTTTGATCCAAGAAGTATTGGTATCGATTATTTAGTGTTTACTGAAGCAGCTCTTGTTGCGATGATACTGCAACCTCGTATTATATCCAAAAGGTGCCCCAAAATTTTGGGGCTAGCTGCATTAGACATCATTAGATGAGTTATTAGACATCATTAGATGAGTTGGTCTTGGAATCGGATAAATATTACTGTAATATCTCACTTCATTGCGGTATTTTTACGGAAAAAATGATGATCAGCCAATTACATGTTGGGACCTACCCTCTGGTAAACTAACATAGCAATGGAAAATCACCATTTTTAATGGGAAAACTCATTATAAATGGTCATTTTCAATAGCTATGTTAAATTACCAGAGGGTAGCTCATGTTTGGACCAAATGATATGGATTCATTTTAGCACCTGGCGACATTCAATGCAGATCTCCATTCGTTGAACGCTGGAGGAGATCGGAGCCGAGGTGATCCAGCAGAAAAGGAGTGTGAAACCGGAAACTGGTTGATCCTTAAGACTACGTTTTTTGTGGGGATTATTTTTTTTATCTCTTTAATAATTTTGAGTATATATATATATTTTATATTTAATTATATGTATATATTATACTTATGGAATGTAGCCCTTCAACCAACATGTAGCCTAGTAGCAATCAATTTACCACGTGGTTCGGAAAGTGCTATTGCTGGATAAAAACCCATGAACAGTTTTCTGCATGAAATTCCTAGTCCGCCCCCTTCTGTGGATGTTTACCCTCTGGCAATTAATTTAACATAGCTATGGCCTATGGAAACCGTGTCCCAGTTATACTTGATTTACCTATTAAAAGTGGTGATTTTGAATAGATTTTTTATATGTTTACCAGAGGGGTAATGCAACGCACTTGGCTGGAGACGGTTCCACTTCCCCAGGAAACCTTCCATTCCAAGATCGCCCACGCAGGGGCCACGGCATCGTGCACGCCGACTCCAGTCCCGCGGCCCTAGAGATGGATCATCCCCAAAATCACTAGAAATGGGTGGTAACGATCGTCCCCAAATGATAGGTTTATGACATTTTTTGTTTCCCACATAGCTCACTTTTTACGAAGCAATCTAAACATGACCAACGTCTGCGGCCCCCAAACGGCCTGAAAATTTGAGCCATACCCCCATGGCAAAGAGTGGACCAGTCGAACGAGTGGCTTCAACTTGCAATGAAATCAGCCAAAACCAGCTGACTGGGGAGAGAGCCAAGCACATCCATTTCCACACTTCCCAGGCGGCAGATGCAAGCTGGGGGCTCAATGGCCTTCCGGAGATTTCTGGATGGGGTTTGAACATGTTAGCAATCTTGCCAATAGGTTGTAGGATCTGAGGTGATCCGCTACTGGATCTAATTATTATACAGAATTATACATCCTTTGTTTTGATCACATTTGTTCTTTAGGGGGCCCAAGATGGGCCGAGTTCCTGAGGCCTAGCCCATAATCATAAGACTTGAAACCGGAGCTCCCCCAACTTGTTGACAAAGCCCGATTCAGGGACCAGCCCAAGCCGCGAAGTTGGATTTGGGGGCTGAGATCTGAATAAACAATTAGACCATTAGCCTCCTGCAATCAAACATGGCAATGGAAGATCATACCCTCTGGTAAACTAACATAACTATGGAAAATCACCATTTTTAATGGAACAATCAACGAACTAAAAGGGCAATTTTCAAAAGTTTTTTGGTGTTTTTTAATTTTACCAGAGGGTAGATGATGTTCCCATTCACAACCCACAACCTCCATGATCCTCATCAGGAGATTTCCCAGCCAGTACCAAGCCGGCCCCGGGTTTTGCGGCCCAAGGCACCTTTGAAAAATTTTGAAAATACGACCTGAGCCCCAAAAGATGCAGAGCTTAACTCGTCTGTGGTTCCACTTGTGAAATGATTGAGCAACTGAAAAAGTGTGAGTGTCACTAGAGACTATAGTCATATTACATATTATTACACCATATGTATGTAAATGCATTCTATACCATGCGATACCAACAGTTTTTACATACACTATAGATCATCGTTGTAAATACATGTACATGTAAATACCAGACTCCGCAGCAGTTCGACTTCTGCTTTCTCTCTGCGGCCCTAAGGGCCGCCCACCCAGCTCGGCGGCCCTCGAAAAACCCGGACGTCGCGCCGGGCGCGGGGGGGAGACCATCGCGGCATGGCGCTGAGACCGTGGCAATGAGCAAGTCGGGAGATCCCAGTGCTGTTGGATGAAACAGCGGAGAAAAAAAAGCCTCAAAGAGGTTGACCAGGTTCAATTGACCAAATTTACCATGTAATTACATCCATGTACCACTATTTATTCTAGCAGGATTGTACTTTTACTTTTTTTTCTCCAGATTTTTAGGATGTCCTGATTTCTTCAATACTAGATCAAACAGATACAAAAGATACCGTGCTAACACATGGGGCACCAAGGGTTTTTTCATGGAAGTGTCAGAAAGTGGACTGACTAGTCATCGCACAGATTGACAGAAATCAATCGTGATACCCTCCGGTAATCCAACGTGGAAAGGGGGGCCACTGCAACATGGAGACTTTAAGAGGAGAATCCATGGATGAATCATCTACCCTCTGGTTATTTAACATAGCCATGGAAAATCACCATTTTTAATAGGTAGACCTCTATAAATGGGCCATTTCCCATGGCTATGTTAAATAACCAGATGGTACAAAATGAGTGATTTCCATGGCGAACGCGCAGTCCGGGAGACTGTGAAAAGCCATGCTGCTCCTTCACATTGAGTGATTCATCATTTATCATCACTAACAGTGAGATTTTTAATGGGTAAATCCATTAATAAATGGCCATTTTCACTAGATGATTAGGAGTCTTATAGGATGGTGTACAAAAGCTCGATCAGCTCTTCGGCTTCCAGTGGCTTCCAGGTTTTCCCGAACTAATCATGCCACGAAGGATGCTCGCCAGAACGATGTTTGTCCAATGCAAAGAACGAGGTAACTAACAAGTTTCCAGCTATTTCATCCAATTACAACCGTTTTTTTTTGATAACCACCATTCCATAGCAATCCATATAGCAATGCATATCATATATTTTCATATATCCAGTGGTCCTATGTTCTGCTTGTGGTTCACCATCACCATCAGCTGATCATTGCTGAGGCCCAGAATCACCATCCGACAGAGCGAGGTGTTGCAAGTGAAGAGCGAGGAGGAGATCGAGGAGGATCAGGCCCCGGTACCTTCGGCGTCACCTGGGGGCGTCGATGCTGGGAGGATGGGGGAAGGATGGCGAAGGTTTTTGGGGCAAATCATCTGCAGATGAGGTTTTTGTATATGTTAACCTCTAGCTTTCTCGTGGATGTATTCATGAGATGGTTACTAAAACTAGAACTTATTATAAAGTTAGGACCTACTAGTAAAGTATACAATCCTTCTTTACTTCGGCATCGACGTGTTCTTTTTACGGAGTTGATAATCCAACAAGCATTCCTGGGGGGGCCCACCTTGTAGATAAAGGCAATGGAAGGCGATGTAGACGATGGCAAAGAGACTTAAAGTTTAATTATCCAGGTAGATTCACATAGATTCACCAGTTGCATTGTTGCATGATGATTTGCCATGATATGCTATAATTAACTATGTTCGATTACCAGAGGGTATCCGGGTATCCCCAACCAAACATGGCTGCGGAAAACAGGTAGATGAAGTATCCAATGCGATGTAGGGGATTCGGATCCATGCGATGGTCGTCCAAATCGAAGTGATAGAGGGAAAACATTTGGTCATTGTCAGCTGATGTCAGCTGTGTGTTTCAAACGTGATAGCTGTAACCCAATGACAAGGATCCCATTGAGGACACTGGCACCAATTTTCAAATAAATCTTTGTTTCCAGCAATTACTGTGTGGATGTTCATTATGTTCATTTCGCCACACACAATCAACATCAATCAACCATCGTCCGTAGAATCCACCCATAAAAGGGGATCTAGAAATCTAGTTGGATCCCAGAAATCTGGATGTCATCCACCCAATTCCAGTGGGAAAGATTTTCTCGTATGTTCCATGGATTTTCCCAGCATTTTTGCCATCCTTCGTGGCACCAAAATGCACCGAGGAAGACGCCAAAGTGGAGTTGTTGCAGCTGCTGGGCCCCCATCCCCACATCCGCGAGGCTCAGCAGGGAGAATTTTTGCTATGAAAATCTATGAAGATGTTGGCTATTTCAAGTGGGAAGCTCCAGTATTCATAGGGAACATATATGTGAAAATATGTGAACATATATAATATGTTTCACATATATATTATGAAGATATGACTATTTTTGATGATCATCATATCTTTTGAACAGGGAAAATAATGCTTATCCATCAAATTATGTGGTAAAGATGACTATTTCGTCCAACCATGGTCAGGCGGGTTTTCGCAGTCAAGAACGTGCATTGAATGATACTATCATTTAACCATGAGATCATGAGACATGTCATACAATGTTTGTATATTTGAATGCAAATGATGAGTGAAATCAACGTAAAATCAGTTTGACTCATCAAAAAACATCAAAGTAATCTCTCTTAACCATGAGACTGACAATAGCAGGGGTCAGCGGTAGCAGGTGTTGAGAGTACCACGCACAGCTCAAGGTCATGCGCTGCCTTGGCTGCAGGGGTTTCAGGTGGTTTCGGTCCACTTTCTTCGAGTCAAAATCCATCGTTTTGGCCAAATCAATCACCGCAGGGTTTGGTGGGCTGCCAAGTGAAATAAGTGAAGAAGAAAACGAGCAGGAGAGGAGCTTCCTGCTTTATGGAAGCAGTTTGACACGTGATTTATATATAAGAATCATATAAGAATCATTACTGTAAGATTCATTAATAATCTACAAATTGGTATGAATATGTATGAATTTATTTCCTATAACTGATGAACTTTGGCACCAGCGATTTCCATAACATTTCCCGGCCACTTGAAACAGGTCTTTCACCGTGTTTCACCGGGTGCTGAGGCTCATTGAGGCACTGTCCATCGCGCCCAACAAGTTTGAAGCCTTGAGACACGGCCGCTGGGCAGCCGGGCCGGGCCGGGCTGATGGGCTTGGCACCACAGGGGATGAACATCATTTGAACGGTGTCCAACAAGTTTCAGAACTTTTCTACCATCTGGTTATGACATTCACAGGAATAGCCATGGAAAGATCCTTTCATTTTTAAGAACGGTAAACCGGTAAACCATCTATTTCGATTAGGGTCATGGCTTCCATGGCTATGTTAGTCATAACCAGAGGGTATATTTGGGACTTACTATGGGTTACTGGAGCCAGTGGCTGGTGGTTAAGAACTGCGGCCTGGTCCATGGGATGATGATCCCGGCCTCTCCAAAGACAGGGCCGAACATGAAGCCTCATGTGAGTCATACCCCTATGTTTGTGACATTTTGATCAGTTGAGATATGTTGGGATGGTACTCCAAAAGCTGGTTGTTTTGGATGAACCACAGCTGCCGGTGACATGTTTGCCGGCTACAATACCTGCAATACCTTCACAAGTTTTTGAGGTTGACGAAGTAGAAGCCCACTGTGACGAAGCGTTGGGTTTGGTGGGTGGCCCTATGATAGTCCTTTCGGAGATCTGTTTCCACTTTCGGGACATTCCGATCACCATCCTTCACCTTTCACGCTTCATACAGGTTTCGAAAGGATTTTAATACCTCCAAAGATCTTCCAGTCTTTGACTGGTGGCTGGTTTCAGTCCTTTTTGTTTACTTGACATTTGCAACTTGTGAAGATCATGGAACTGGCTGTTGCTATCTAAACCATGCTACAGCAACGAAGCACAGCTAACATGCAATCATCAGCACTGGTATAGTCAGTCCTATGGCCCACGACTGTTGACATTCGACATTCGACTGATTTTCAGTGAGCTGTCCCACGGTTGTATTGATATGAGTCATGAGCTGACTTGCGTCTCCAGAATCACAACCTCTGATACAGTATCAAATTGGATACATTGTGTTCAAGAGTTTATTGGAGATCTCCCCTGACACATGACCAAATGAACGTGACGTAATCAATGCCAAGAAAATCGTTCATGGACTTTCGATGTTGATTACCCTCCAGTAAATTCACATAAATCCTACCAAAATAGGGGTTGCAAGATTAGTTTCCACTAAAAATTGGTTATTTTCGGAACCTATGTTAATTTACCAGAGAGTAACCATTATCAACCATTGTTAGCCATCATCAACCATTATTAACTATTATCAACCATTATCAACCATCATTATATAACCATTCTTAACAATGATCTTCTAATGTTCAATGGTTGATAATGGTTGATAAGAATGATATAACCATTATTCACCTGGTTGATAGGCCACATTATATAACCATTCTAATGTTCTAAGTACCTTCAACCAGGTGGCCTATCGCTGGCCGATGCCGTCAAGGTCTTGGATTTGTGGCTCGCCTTTAGGAAAGGTTCCAGGATGTTCCACGGATTCCAGTTGTCTTTTCCCGTTGTTTGTTGTTGTTGTTGTTGTTGGTTGTTGTTGTTTGTTGTTGTTTGTTGTTGTTTGTTGTTGTTTGTTGTTGTTTGTTGTTGTTTGTTGTTGTTTGTTGTTGTTTGTTGTTGTTTGTTGTTGTT
>Ga0126342_10010124_pt1 | contig 16866 bp, 17 predicted proteins | sample Cyp1metagenome_FD_92528 | JGI IMG/M metagenome (GOLD analysis project Ga0126342, IMG submission 92528) | Coral microbial communities from Lord Howe Island, Old Settlement Bay, Australia - Cyphastrea 1 metagenome | ecosystem: Host-associated > Invertebrates > Cnidaria > Coral ... | reverse complement strand
TGGCAGCATTTCTGAGGTCCAGCCTCGTATTTGCTAGGTCTTTGCAGCATTTCTGACTACCAGCCTCGCATTTACTAGGTACATGCTACCTTTTAGACGACCTACGTAGCAAACATACTCCCAAAGTACCTACGTGCTACCTATAGTCATATATACATGTGCTATGTATCTACTTCCTATTTTCTATCTGTGTACTCTCACAACACTACATGTGTTTAAGATATACCGTACCTACCACACATTCCAATGATACCAAACATACCATACATACCATACGAACTTGGACCATACATACAATACCTATCATACCTATCATGCATACCACACATACCACACATACCACACATACCATACATATGAAACAGAATTTCCACACCTCCCATACATACAATACCAAACATACATGCCATACATACCATACCTACCTTACATAGCAAACATTCCATACCCATCATAATAACCATACATACCATACAAACCATACATACTGTCATATCAAACATACCATACCCAGCAGACTTACATACCATACCTACCATCCATACAGTACCACACCCTCACCACACCACAGGGGGGAGGGGGACAGTACCACACCGCCACCACACCACAGGGGGGAGGGGGACAGTACTATGGCTGACCCATGACCATGGCGGGGGGGGGAGGGGGGTTGGAACGCTGGACCATATATATATATATTATCATGAAGCATGAATGATATCAATATTTGCACAACATGGTGGGACTGGTATTAGAATGTATTATGAATATCATATCATGGCACAATCAGCGAGACAAATAAATACCAATCAAATCCATGTTGTCATAATCAGCAATTAGCTCTGACCGTCTGACCGTCCTTTCTTAGAGTCCATGCATTGCAGATAGTGCGGCTATGATTCAGAAATGTGCACTGGCAAATTGGGCAGATTCCGATCCCATATGATAGCCCATTCTGTTCACTATAGGAATGGGCACCTTTTTTTTTGGTGCAGTTCCATTTAGTAAGTGGATATAGCCATGGTATCCTGACTTAGGGAGGCTAACCATGCTTCTACCATGCTTCTACACCATTTAAAACCACCAACTGCACCCCGGGGTGGATCCTTGGCTTCAGCCTGTGGATCTTCATCTTTGGCAGCAGTTGGAGCTGCGCCCTGCAACTGCAAACAGAATATGTTTAAATATATCTACTGTAAATCATACGTACAATATATCTATCTCTCATAGTATGATGTAATCTACTAATCTACATATTACAGGTAGATTGCTTTAAATTATATCATATCAGACTGGGGTTACATTTGCTGATTCGGCCGTGCCTCTCCAGACGGCTCAGGCGCTGGATCTAGCTCAGGTGGCCTAACAGTTTTAGACTGAAGATCTACTGACCGGGCCTTCAATCCGCAGTTTTGTTGATACTATTTGAATGAGTTCGCGACTAGGCACCGTTTGTACATCCATTTACAGTCACGCATTTGAGTTGAATTTCTCACCCAAGGCATCACCAGGGGTCGGACTCTGGGCCCTTTGCAGCAGGCTCGGCCTCTGCAGCCTTGGATCTCCCAGGGGGTCGGCCTGTGCCATGGAGAGAATCGCCAGGCTCCCCGACCATCTCTCATCCAAGCAGGCAGGGGCCCAGGGGCCCACAAGCCGAGGACTGGTGTCGGTTCCCGTCCCACAACAGGATGGGTTTGCACGGGAACAAAATGTGTTTTACTTGACAGGTTCAACCTCCAATAAATGGAGACATGTGTTTCTTTTTCCCCATGGCTTGTATAGTGTCTGATTTTCAGTGCGTTCAACAATTGTGGATCAAAACATATCAAAGCATATCAAGCTCATATTTATCAATTGAAATTGATAGTTTGTTCTGATAGTTGCTTATGATATATCAGCATGATGGATATTGATATATCATTTCAAGATATTTCAAGTAAGAAATATGTCAGGTTTGAGCCAGAAGTGCTTCTGCCAAACCGCTTTTAGCGAAGCCGTTGTTTGATGGTGAGGAACTTTGGCAACTTGTGGGTGAGCGCAGACCTCCCCCATTACCCAATGGATCATTCCATTGGGGTAAACCGTGAAATCCAGCCGGATGATTGGGATGATTGGGATGATTGGGATGATTGGGCTGGCTCGGTCGCCTGTCAGCCGACGCCAAGCTCATCCCGACTTTTGACGGCGGGTCGAAGCGCAAAAAACATCCAACTTTGTGGCATGTGGTCCACCCATCTCACAGGAACGTTTCGAGGTCCTTCAAATTGCAACCTGAGACGTTTCAGTGACAGATGAGGTGACCCACAGCCAGATAACACACTTCAACATCAATGACAGTCCAAAAAATCCACCAACCTTTCGGAACGACTTGTGAGTACTTTCAAGTATGGTTCGATCCCTTCAATTTGAAATTTGGGTTCGCTGGATGTTATCATCCCCAGCATCTCAGCTGGATGATGCACTGCACGGTTGGAAACAGACCCGCCTGGACGCCAGCGGCGCGCCGCCTTGGCCCCCACGGGAAACCATTCACTTTGGACGGTGCTAATTCATATGTCCATTTGTATGTATTTAATCGTATCTATACATCATTCATCCTAACAACATCCAGGAACTCCCAAGAAAAGATCAACAAACAAATTGACAAAGAAAATAGGCCTCCAAAGAAACTCCTTAAGTCCTTGAACAGGCGCGGTTCACCGCCAAGGTCCAAGCCCATAGGACCTTTCTCGTGGCATCGCCTGATCAAACTGCTTCGGCAGCACGTTGAATGATGCCAAGTGGGATGTTTTCGAATATCCGAGTAGCTTGGACTGGGACATTAAAAAACGATTTTACTCCGGAAATCTGTCAAAGTTGATGAACATTTTAGAATATTTGACATTTTTTGACAATAAATACATACCCCATTCATCCCCTTTTTCTTCAACAGTTCATTTCCCCACCTGCCAAGTCTGGTATCACGATTGGTAGAGCGCGAACCACCACCGTAGGCTCGCCGATCTCAAGTCCCAAAGGATGCAGCAACTGCCATGGAAATCTGGGTTGATGTCCTGAAAAACAGATTTTTTTGGGGTGAAATGGATCAAACATGTTGTTTTTTTTAATTGCTACCATTGAACCCATGTCACCGTTGTGGAAGAGTTGGGGTTGTATTGTTTTTAGATCATTTTTTCCATCAATGGGGTCCACCTTTGACGTCTGCCGCTACAGAGGCTCAGGCTGTGATGCATTTCCGCATCGGCTTTTCACAGCAAATCTTCCTGCGCTTCGCTGCTGTGAAAACATGTGGTGATATGGCTGAGAGTGGCAACAGTAGTCACTGGGGAAATGGTGGATGACATTGGATGACATTGGATGACATTGGATGACATTGGATGACATTGGATGACATGGTACAGTGAGTTGAAAAAAAAAACAACGTGTGCATGCATGCCAAGGTCTAATTATTCTAATTGAACAATCCATCTCTGAAACCTCTGAAAATCTTCCCCACTGGATCCCCCTGCGTGATGGTTCGCGAGGCATCTGGAGGCAACCCACCATTGGGGTCCGCCGGTGTGGGGTGCACCTGGGTCCAGGGCTGTCAGTCCTCATTCCAACTGGATACAAATGGGGATGAGGCAGTACCCATACCATACACATAAATTGCCATAAATCTGACTGGGGGCATGAACATCCATGAACATCAGTTATTCGGTGAAAACCAGGGTATGAAAAGTATAAGTCATACCCGCATGCGTTTGATCTTGGCCGAGTTTGTGGGCATATGTGGGCATGATGTAATAATGATGTAATGCACAAGTTGGAATTTGTTTCAGATACCAGTACTGCGTGCTTTGCCAAGGGATGGTACGGCTCTTTCCATGGCATTGTACCATGCCAAAGTGTTGAGGACAGCACCCCCCGAAAGGGCCAGCCGCGCCAAGGCTCGTATTCTGGCGGCCCGAAACTTTGGAGACAGGTCATTCAAAAGGAGGGCACGGGCGACATGATCCAACAAATAGTAGAATGCATGCACATACACAGTATGTGAAGCGGTCTTAAGTTGTAGGTACATTCTAATGACACTATGGGAGATCAGTCTGGTGTGTTGGCAGCCTAGTTCTTCAAACCCCCAATCCAACCATGCGGGAATTCTCCAAACTTTGCCAGCAACACTTCCGAGCTTGCCCATAATATCGTCGACCGCGCCCCCCACAAGGTCATTAAGGAGTGACCTTTGCCGTAGCTTGTGAGTCTTCTATGAATCTTCGGTATGGCTCGGACTAGACGTGCTTTTCTTCAACATCCCTTCCTCTGATCCGACAGCTGGAAGTCCACAAGAGGCACAGATGGGAGACGGGCAACAAATTCACCAAGCTACCCAGGAGATTTCCACGTACCTCCGCGCGAGTGGGAAATCAACGATACACCAATGCATCCACTGGGGGGCACCACCATCCTCTGGATGGGTGTTCTCAAAGGCGCAGTCGGTGTACATCTGAGCGGCGAGGTACAAGTACTCACCCACTATTGAAATCTATTGAACTGGAGCGAAAGTGATAAATCATGAAAAAAAAACTGACAAAAATGCGCTGATTCTAGCTGCTTAGATTGCTTAGATTGCTTAGATGATTCTCATTGATTCTCCACAGGGAAAAAAACGGCATCTTCCATATCCATGCTGGATCACCAATTTGGCTGGTAAGGCGGAGACAGTTTTCTGCCAGAATACTGGCAATAATGGTGGGAGACCGCACCATTTCTCACAAGCCACGACTTTGTCCCCCTGAGCAAACACACATTGTATCAGAGGAAGCACGGAAATGGACAGTTCCTGCTAAAGATCATGAAAACCCTGCAAATGATTAAGTTAGAATAGGGAAAACAAAAAGCATGTAAAAATCAGGTTTCCATCATGGGCCATGGGTGTTTCCCAAAATGCTGGTATCCCAATAGCTGGATGGTTTATTTCATGGAAATCCTCAATGATTTGGGGTACCCCTATTAAAATGGAAGCCTCCATGGTTCCATCATGCGTCATCCGCGAACAGGACATGCGAATGGGCTCAGCTACTGGCCCATTTGTTCAGTCCTCGGAGCTTCGGCTGGGGGCATTGGATGATCAGGATCAGAAGGTCACCAGGATTTGTCACAACAAATAAACCGCATGTAGGCGTGCTTACATATAATATTGTATGTATTATATATAACATATATATATACATACCTGCATATACTATGATATACGTCAATGAGTTGAATGCATCAATTTAGAACTATGTAAATTAAGGTATGATATCATATGGTGTTGCAAATCCAGAAAAGTCATATAAAGTTGATACTGGGTATGTCCAAAGATAGGGGATTCCTCAACCATTTCTTTCCCTGCCAAAGGCGTCGGCCAGTTGCCCCTTCTCAATGTTTAGCTGAGACACGACAGTCGTACCAAGCGCCGCCGCCGGCGCAAAGCGCTTTCTCAGCCGACACCAAAATCTTCAGCCGCAATGAGAGACTGGATATAAAATCATGCAAAATCGCTATGAGGTCTTGGAAGACATGCTTTGGCATGGAACGAACTTACTTATTAATACCGCATTTAAATCCTGTGATTCCTTGTTTTCTGCCACGCCATGATGCCATGCCCTCAGTGCCCCACATCTGGGTCGAATGGAAGGAAGCCTCCAAGAGAAGAAACAAGATCAGATCGTGCAGGAAAAACAGCAGTGGTTCCCCATTCTTGGCCAAAAGTCTATGACACCTATGACAAAATGCATCGAAATGAATCAAAATACATCAAAATGCACAATTTGATGCCCTGCAATGTGGTACCATCTGGTACATGGAATACAGCTCAAAGATCAGAAAGTCTGTTCTCCAAATCCTCACACAAGTCTTAAGACGTCTTAAGACATCAATTCCAAGTCTGCCATCACCCACCTGCCTGTCCGCAGCGACGGAAGCTGCGAGTGCGGCACCAGGGTCCAGCCATGAAACTCCGAAAGCTGACCCATCCGGTGTACAGAATCCCAATGCCTTGGTAAAGGTCCTGTAGAACTAAGGCACTATTCGATCTATTTGGGTCTGAAAATATGGTACCCAGTACCCCATGAACCATCCAGTTGTTATGCATAATGTTGCTAAGTCAATTGCGTTTTGGCAAATATGTGACATTTTCAGATGGACCCAAAGTGAATGCACTTGCAAGAGTCCTGGCACACCGAAACATTGGCAACTGCATATGATAGCTGCATGCGGATTGCATTGGTAGCTGCATATTCAGTCCCCCGACAATTAAACAGCTGGCAAGGTTGCTGTAAAAGATGTATTTCTGCAACATGTTGGGTGCGGAGCAATTTGAGCAGCAGATGGATCAAATCATTCCAGTATCTCCCAGTGCACAATGATGGCTCTGGGTGAATGGAACAGACTTCTGTCATGTCTGATGTGAAAATCACAGTAGATGGTTGTTTGATGGTGTTTGTGGGAAGCTGCAAAACATGAAAGCAGCACAGTGCGTTTCAATGCGAAGCGGGGCAGAGTAACGACAGGCAGTTTTCCTCCTTTTTCTCCCAAGTCTTCATGGCTTGTAGCAGGTACCTGGACACATATTTCAAAGATTGCGCAAAGCCTGCAACGTCTACTATGTTGTCCATGTGCATCCATGTACCCTTAGGGCCCTAGGGTATCAAGCATTGCTCATTGATGCTCGTTGCTACAAAAATCGACACAAATCTACATGATTTGCCAACTGAAATCGCTATTTTTCCCACGCCTGACGGGTGCAAATCCCATCCAAACAAAGTTGGCCCCACGAAATCATGGCTTTTGTGACGGCCCCAACGGCCCCAACATGGCGTGGAAGTCTTCCCTTATTTTGTTTTGGCGCTGTGTCATGGTGTCATGGAACGTGTCATCCCCCATCCAACAGCTGCATCCAAGAGACTTCCTTGGTTGGCAGGCTTGCACTCACCGTTGATATATGCACATTGGATACACACTTTTGTTCCGCAATAGGCCTGGCCACTGGCTGAAGGACCGTGGTCTGACAGCCCTTTAATTTTCTGCTACTGCGCAACCGCCAGCTTCAAAGAAGTCATGATACCACAAACATCCAGCTGTACTATGCTGTTCTATGAAATATGAAATGGAGCCGTGCAAAGAGTTTGTGACTCGAAACGGAGAACGCACCGCTCGACATCACCAGATATTGAAAGCGAGTCGAGGTGCATAAGATGAGATGCAGGCAGTCTCATCTGCTAAGAAGTTCTCGCAGTTTCCTGCGCATGTTTCTGGTGTGAGTGGAATTACCTAATCAACTCAGGTGATAAGCTCCAGCTTGCAGACGTTCAAAACACCGCCATGAACTCCATGAAGGTTTCTTGATCAAATTCGTAGGATTCGAGCAGAAAAGAATCCATGGAAACTGCTTTCCAATCAATTTTCCCATCAGCTTCCCGGTCCTGCCAACTGCCCGGTGCAAGCTGAAATGGGCTGTTCAACCATACTCTTCTCGGCACGGAGCAACACCTGCATTTTCATCTGGGGATCTCTCCTAACCCAATCCTTCAATGCCCACCACGCCTCACCAGTTGACTTCACCTGCAATGGCTGGACCGAAATGTGGCTGGACCTATTGTGTTCATGTGGTTCTTCAAACAAGGAGACAACATGAAATCAGATCACGAAAGGACTATATCACCAATGTAGATGGATGTGAATGGCACATCAAAAGTGAACTGTATAATATATGATAGATCTCAGGATGGTGTTCAAACATTACCCGAAGAAGCCTCTGAGATGACGGTCGCATCTCCAGGCAGAAGAAGCAGAAAGAAGGACCACCTCGCTGCGATGGCGGTCACTTCCTATGACCGGTCAGCCCCAAAACGGTTGGCCAAAAATCAACCATTATACGGTACTCCGTAGCTGGAGCAAACATTTAGCCTTGATTTCCAATGGATTTTTCACATGATGTAAGCATCCCAAAAATCTGAAATCTTGTCTGACCCCATTTGGCTAATCTGAAACTGAGCATTGGCGACGATCTGAGGTCTTCATCCCATTGCAGCTGAAGCTTTCGCCTGTGGCGAAGAATCATCGCCGCCACAGGGAAGGAACTGACATCGAAGCTGCCAATCTTGGCGCTTGAGCGAAGCGCCATCCCAGTGAAAAATGTGGAAACAGCAAAATCAAATGGTCAAGTTGCTCAAGTGAAGTTGACATGTTCATGGGACAACTCATTAGATAATCTTAGAGAATCTGAGTTTAGCATAGTTGAGTCAGTTTGTAACCAGCTCGACTCAGTTCGAACTTGGAGACGGCCTGTCACTGCAATTTTAAGCGTTGGATCCGCATCCAGAGATCACTGGATCACTGCACAGATCGCAGCGCATCGCTGCTGCAAACCAGGGTGCCATTTGGGCGAGGTTGCTACACCTCCACCAGAAAACCACCGAATGACTTCCTGTCACTGGCTGGATTGAATACGCAAGGATCTCATATTGCAGGGTTGATCTTTGGGAAAGTTTGTAGGACATCATGGTTCTTGTGAAACATTGGGGCTTCCTGCGGCCTTTTCCTTCGAGTCTGGGATCTTAAAATCACGAGTCACTCGGCAAATGGCACACTGCCAAACAGCCTTCGGCTGCAAAAGACCGCGCAACTCGAAATAACACTATTGCAGCGGAAAATTGAATATCTGAATGCTGTACAATCATTGTCTGTCTGCTGTCCGTAACACCCAATTTAAATTCCTTGAGGAACACACCCAAGTCATCACAAGTCACGATCTCTGAAATGTTTTACACCACTATACTTCTACAGTCTACATGTTGATCATGTTGCACTGAAATGATCTGAATCTTGACTGTTCCACCAAGGGTTGGCAGCCAGACTCAAACTTCGCCAGCTCACTCCAGGTTGATGCTGCCACCCGCACCAGCCCTGTGGCGCAGCTCACTTAGACCTTTGGTAATGCCTAGGGGCCTAGCAATGTTCGCTTTGATCTACGTGGGACATCGTGGGACCATGTACCTGAGCTGCTTCTCTCGGTAGCCCATGGCGACCCCTAGCCTGAGGCTTCGCTGCAGGACAAGGACTTTTGTTTGTTTCGCCATGAAAGAGAGGAATGAAAAATGTCAATGTCAGACAATCTGTGACAATGTCGAACATGGGTTTGTTGTGTTTGTTGGGTTTGTGCATTGTCAGGGGACAAAACAGTCGGTACAGCATCGTACAGCTCGTCTAAGCTCTGCGCCGGGCGCTCTGCGCCGTGTCCATGAAATCTGCAGCATCTGACACCTCAAAGCATGGACAACGTTGGACCGTTGGAGATCTCGTTGGGCAGAAGGACTGTGGTCTGGTCAGAAGGGTCAGAACCAAAGTTTGAGCCAGTCACGTACACTATCATACACATTCATACACTAAGTCAACCTGCTATGCCCACCGAACGGTAGTGCCTTGCTGATTTGCTCAGGATCTACAGCCCAAACCATCCCACTCCAAGCGATCCCCCGCCTCGCGCATCATGGCATGCATCTGCTTCGAAAAAGTTTGATGGTCCATGCAATATTGCCTGCACATGACAATCATGACAAGGAGCTGATCCAAATAACTGGAACCATGTCTCTGGGTCTGGGAAACAATGACATATCAACATACATCAGAACCAGTTCAAGACAGATATTGCTCAAGTTTATCATGTTCATTAATTCTGTTCCCTAAATGGATAACAGTTGACAAATTTCTGGCATCCCAAGCATTTCTACCTGACATCCCTCAAAGTGCGGTCAATCTGACGAGCCAATGATCCTCCTTTAGTTGCTTCTGTACTGTTGCAGCCAAATTGTCTAATGATGCATCAGGGTGTCTGTTTGGGGGAATTTCTGGGGCCTACACTAATTTGTGGAAAAACTCTACACCGCTGGATGGAATGGGGGAAGCATATCTTTGGAGACGTACCCATACCCTTTGTTCCCATATTCGGGGTTGTCTGAATACAGGACACCCTAAATCCTATAAAATCACATAAAATCACATACAATCCGATACAATCCAAGAATCCCATCGAATCCCACAAAATTTTGTGGTATTAGTCAATGGACGTATCATTATCTTTCCCATAACCGCCTGCAGAGTCGTTCCAGGGAGCTCCAAAAGCTGGTGTATTCTCCCAGACGTTGCTCAAAGCGCTCCTAGGCTATGGCTTGAAACGATGGCCCCTTGGTAGTGATGGCTTCGTTGGAAGAAATCATCAGAAAATGTTGGGTCGGATTTTTTCCAACATAGTAGTTGGCGTGGGTTATCCTGACAAAGATGTTGAAGGCTGGTAAGAGACTGGTAGGGGATGCCTGCTTTCAGGACACTCATGAACACACATAGATATAGATAGATATACGTAGATATAGATTAGATTCGATTAGGTTAGGTTAGATTATGTTATATCATATTAGATTATGTTATATTATGTTAGATTATGTGATATTATATTGCATTGCGTGATATTACATTACATTACACTACATTATATTACATTACATTATATTACATTGCATTACATTATATTGTAACGGTATTATGTTATATTATATTATGTTATATTATATGTTATATTTTGCTATTATACCAAATATTATGTTCTATTAGATTATTTTTTATTTTCCATTGTATTATATTATGTTTAAAATGCGATATATCACATGAACTTAAAAAGTGTGTTATTTTACACTATATATATAATATATTTATCATCTTAAATCATATTGCATTGCATTGTATTATAAGATTAACTTGTATTATATTGCGTATTCTCAAATATTATATTACATAAAGTTATCAACAATGTTATATTTAATATTATGTATTAAACATTCTATGTTATATGCGATATGTTATGTATCTAGAATCATATATCATATAATCATATATTAACACATGCTAAATATTATATGTTATATTAAAAATGCTTTATTTTATATGTCAGAAAGAATTTATTATACATCTTAAAGCATATATTATATATTACATGTGAAAAAATACCGATTGTAGATTTAAAGTTATCGATAATTCGGTATATATTATAGATTAGATATTATATGTTGTAGGTTGTATGAAATATGATAGGAAATTCATTTCATATTTAATGTAAAATATATAATACATAATATGATAGACATGTATAATCGCCTCTGGGTGAATAATTGTTGAGAATTTTTTTCTGCCAAGAACTCTAGGAAGCTGAAGGATTCTTTGTCACAGCTGGTTTGTTGTGATCGCAGCCCTGAAACCCCCAAGTGGCTGACCCTCAAGGGTTTGCTGCTGTTGGCGAAGTTCACCAAGCATTCAGTGTGCTCCTGGAAGGTCAAGGATCCCTCCCGAGCCTACCACGCCTGGATGAAGATGAAGGTCAAGAAAACCAGTCAAAATACTGGGACCTGGTGGGATTCGTTGAATTTTTGAAGTGCGGTTTCTCAACTGCCACAGCTGAGCCACTGAGTAGTCGCTACTGGAATCCAAGAGGCTAGGGTCCTTCATCTGAGCAAGTTTCTGAACTGTCCCGTCCATATTGGACCAGAAAGCGGAGCAGCCCTGGCAACAGGACTCAGACTCCATCAAATGTTGGACTGTCAACTCTCAACCCAAAACTCATGTTGGTTTCGCACGTGACACCGACATCAACACAAAGAGTTCACCCATTCCAACTTGTCAGAGCTGTTGATTCGTGGCTGCCAAGCACGATCCCAGCCTGTAGAATCTCATCCACTCTCTTGAGTTCCCGCAACGCTCGCAACAGCGAACCAGAAGTCTGATTCACAAATGCCTCAGTCACAGCATCACATCACCACAACACATTCCAGCTGAAATGATCATCCCGACAGCACTTTGCTGCAACACATCGTACAGTGCGGTTCAAAATTATATAAGTATTGGACTCAAAAATATTGATGGCTTCATATTGGTCTTTTGTGCAATTTCAAACAACAACATAAAATGACCAAAACAATCAGTCCAGTGGTACCCCCTGTTTTGACCCACAACCAGCAAAGAAATGTTCCAACTGGGCCCCGCGCATCCTCATTCATCGGGGCAGATGACGGATGGTATTGCACGATGGCATCTTCAGCTTCAACCTGGCGCAAAGGCTGGCAATAGCAACCTGATCACACCAACAATAGCGAACTATAAACAGAATAAGAACAATAAACCATGAACAGCATCAGCAGAAGCATCATCTGCAACAGTGTCGTCGTCATCGTCGTCATCATCACCATCATCATCAGCAGCATCATCATCATCATCATCACCATCATCATCATCAGCAGCAGCATCATCATCGTCGTCGTCGTCGTCATCATCATTGTCATCATCATTGTCATCATCATTGTCATCATCACCACCACCACCACCATCATCATCATCATCATCATCCTCGTCGTCGTCATCGTCATCATCATCATCATCATCATCATCATCATCCCCGTCGTCGTCTCATCATCATCAGCATCATCATCATCATCATCATCATCATCATCATCATCATCATGAAATCTGCTCGAATATCTCTTCACCCATCCCTTTTGTTGGGGTCCACGTGCCTCTTCCATGGGCACATCCTGTCGCTTTTCCAGGATGCATAAGTTGGGCGGAAATCGGCCAAGGACCAAGAGGACACCCCAAACATAAACCAGATGTGGATATTAACCAACCAAAATGGCTATGGTTCCAACCCGGGTACCCTGGTGAACGTCAAAACAGCTGGTAAATGGATGTTCATCCAAAAAATATTTATTTCGTCTTGAACCATACCCAAATCAGGAAAAGAATTGAAAACACACAATCATCGCGCGAACATGAAGCAATGGTGGCTTGTTGGTGGTTGAAAAACCAATCACATGTTCAATGAGGATGAAAATGGATATTGCAAATACTTCAAACCACCAGCCAACGCTAAAAGTCAGGAGCTTCGACACATGGTTTCATGGTTTCGCAACATTCAAAGAAGGCAAACATACTACATTATTTGTTAATTCTATCAATTTATTTTACTTATTTATTCGCTTGTTTGTTTGTTTATCTATGTGTTTTTCTCTGTTGATCCATCTACTTCAAGCTGCGTGCATCGGATGGGATGTTTTAAAGCGGATTCCAAAGCAGATTACAAAGCGTAAGTCTATTGGAATTCTCAAATGGATACAAATCTAATTCAAAGCCCTGAGTCCATTGATTTTTTTGTGTTATCAAAACTTGTTGACTCTTGGCGAAATTCAAACAAGGCCTCCACAGAGCTATCCATGCGCCGTCGGCCACTGGAGACACTCTGATCTGCCTCGAACACGAGGATTGCAGCTGAACTTCCGGGGGAAACCCTTGACTCGTAACGAAAATTCAAATCTTTCGAAGCCTTTGGGAAGCCCAATATGGAGCGGTTTCATTCCCAAGGCTTCAAGGTAGCCAGCAAAAAAGAAGCTGGCATTAGTTGGTGGACACTATTCCTCTATTCCTATATTGTAGATAACATGATCTGCTTTTTGGCGTCCCAAGCAATCGCACCTCCGTACCTTGTGTCTCATTGGTGGATTCCACTCGCGGAAGCGCCTGGTGAAAGTCTTTGCTGAAATCGACCACCAGGTTTTGCAATAATTTGAAGACCCATTGGAACCAGTAAATAGTAATACAATATACTTACAAGCATGTATGGGTTTTATATGTTTTTAATTAATAGAATCCGACTTAGACATACTCAGACCTAAAATTCATTTTGCTGGAAAAAAAAGGACTTGTTTATAGTTGTACAAGCTGAGACCCCCGTTACGGCCTCTCAGCATATCCACGCAGGCTCCCCTAACCAAGCCTGATGCTGGAACGGCTCGGGCTTTGGAAGAGTGCTCCGGCCGACACCAGGTGCCTGCGAATGCTGCAATGGACTCCACGTTTTCTGTCAAGTTTGCTGTTGAAATTGGTTGTAATCATCAAGCATGGTTAATCATTATCATTCATGATTCACCATGAATTTAATATAGGTTGCTCACTAGTGTTCACAGAACTTTCTTGGTGGCGACAAATCGCAAATAGATGTTGCAGCGCCGGGCCATAAAGAGCAGGTCCAAAACGTCCAGCTTCCAGGCCTGGGGGCACCAGCTATTGGGGATCAATTTAAAGCCCATGGGACCGTAGTGTTGGAATTTTGTTGGAGTTGTTCTTTAGTAAAACCTCAAGGTTTGGGGCACCCAATCTGGACTCTTGACATCTCTTGACTTTGAGCCATATTCATATTATCGTGAATTTATATGTATGTATATATATAGTCCATTTCAGTAAACCACATCAACTTTGAACTGATTGCGATTAGAAGACAGCTTGTGAGGCTTTGGATGGCGTCACCTGTGCAGTCACATCTTCCTACCTCGTAGTTGTCTGCGGTGGGTGTGGAATCGTTGGCTCCTCAGAACGATCACATCGATGATCTATCTTCCCAGCAACAGGACATTTGTCAAGTTGGTAGTGCTTGAAGTTTTGTAGGTGTTTTCCCCAAACAGTGTGGACACACTCGGGGTTCTTACGGTAAGGGTTAAGGCCTGGTGTTCCTTCGAGGTGGTCTCATCGGTGTCCGGCAAATTTGGTGGCCCTTGCAGCACAAAAGTTCCTTCATCTGCGGTTTTCGGGTGAAGTCTCGCACGAAATTGTGTCCTCGGACGGCTCTCTTCCGAAGGTCTTGTGATCGGACACTTTTTCATCCGTGTGGCAGACGTGGCACTTTTGGTACGTTACCAAAACGTTGGTGTGTGGCAGGCGCAGCACTTCAGATGCCTCGGGCTCATTTTGTGTGGCAAGCTTTGTAGGCCTCAGCAAGAATGTGCCCGAAACCTAGGTAAAACATCGTTTTTGGCATTTTCATGCATTTTCATTGTTCATTTTTCATGGTGCGGGCTTTTTTTTGTGCAAATCTAACGTGTGCTCGTGCAGCCCATTTGTCACTTTGTGCGGGTCAGGTTGCTCTCGTTGTGGCGCGGTGCGAATTTTGATATCGCTCGCGCAACCCTCTCGGCACTTTGAGCAAACCTCTCTCTTTGTGGCGCACTGCTCATTTTGATAATCAAGCCGATCTTGCGCAGAGATCTTGACAAGGAGGTCTTGTATAGAGAGCTTGCGCAGAGATCTTGCCAAGAGACCACTTAAAGAGATCCCGTACAGAGACCTCTCATAGAGATCTTGTACAGAGATCTTGCCAAGAGCTCTCTTACAGAGATCTTGCCAGGAGATGCTGTGTAGAGAGCTTGTACAGAGATCTTGTCAACATATCTCTTGTAAAGGTCTTGTACGGAGACCTGGTGAAGAGAACAGAGATCTTGCTCAGAGATCTCCTATAGAGAGCTTGGACAGAGATCTTACTTTGAGATCTGTGGAGATCTCTTTTAGACACCTTGTAAAGATAGCCTTACAAAGGGATCTTGCACAGAAGCTTCTATGGAGAACCTGTCAAGGAGATCTTGCACACAATCTTCTACAGAGACCCTCAAAACTTCACAAGGGGAACTTGCAGAATCTAACCTGGTACCTCTTCTTCATGTTCCTTGCAACGCTGTTTGGGATAATGATCAATTACTCTCTACGATATCTTGTTCACAACCGCTCAAATTGAATAGCAAATCAAGAACGCCTTTCTGAACTGTCCACCACTCAGGTACAACATGGTACAACTCCAGTCCTGATTGTAGCATGATGAAGTCTGAACGGCCTTCGCCATTTTTGGCACCTCAAAATCCAGCCAGTCACTGGAGCTTCGTTTGAGCCTCCGGGTCCCTACATTGAGGTTGTGACTATCCTCCACCGCCGTCAGATGATCGAACAAGTGCCTGGTGCTTGGGCTGCTCGGGCTGCTCGGCATGGATGATGCACATTGCATGGCCAGTTCATACCCTTCCGAAATCAAACATGGCAATGGGAAATCCCCCATTAATGGATGTTTTGATGGGAAATAATCCATAAAATGATGGCCCATCGCAATGTTTGATTACCAAGTCTTGACTTGACCATACTGATCATACTGACTTTTGTTAGGGAATGGCCTAAAGCATCTCTGAGTCTCATGCAAAATTGATGATTCTTCCGGTCGAAAGTGGCCGACTGCTTGGTTTATCATTTTATCGGAATTCCCACAAAGGACTGGACATGTCCCCCTCAAACATATCAAGCCATGCGACAGAACCCCCTGTAACCAGTGTCTGGGATGGGAGGGCGCTATCGGACACTACTTCTCTGTGCGACGAAGGTTGTGCCGCCTTGTCCACATGTTCATTGTTGACCTCCAGCTTGCGGAGGCAACACAGAATCAAGTGAGTGGAAAACTGGAGGGAAACAGAAGTGACATCTACTATCGATTTGGGATGATTTGGGTATGGTTCCGACTTGACTAATTGGGAGGCAATGAACAATGCTACAGGATGCTACAGGGGAAATGCCACAACATGACACTGCAACCATTTGCTGCTGAACCAGCTCATTCCAAAGGATCTCCAAAGTTTCCATGCTCCCCCTGAATCGCAGCCAAATGGCGGGACACTCACAGCGCAGTTGGATTCCTCGCCTGGCGCGGAACCAACAGCAGTGGAACCCCATCAAACCCATCTGTCACATCCCATTAGATCTCATCAGATCCCCGCCTCGTTTGTGCTCATCTGGAGCTCGAGGCTTTAAAGACTGAGGAACCGAACTTCCTAAGCGAACTGCGAAGCGAAGAAAGGCTGGTGATTTGGCCATCGTCCTAAAACAAGGTAACGCCGCCCATAAAGACGCGGGCTGTTTTGCACTCAGGCATTTCTGATGTGCTTCAGGACATGTGGCACAGCTGTCCAAAGGTCTTTGCCATTGTTGTATCTGTACTGCCAG
>Ga0126342_10010123_pt1:7500-16867 | contig 16867 bp, 18 predicted proteins | sample Cyp1metagenome_FD_92528 | JGI IMG/M metagenome (GOLD analysis project Ga0126342, IMG submission 92528) | Coral microbial communities from Lord Howe Island, Old Settlement Bay, Australia - Cyphastrea 1 metagenome | ecosystem: Host-associated > Invertebrates > Cnidaria > Coral ... | reverse complement strand
GGATGATGAACAGCCTAAGGTTCCAGGCAGATCTCTCCATATTCTCTCCATCTGAGGTGATTTCCTTGGTCCAGCTGAACTTCGTTGGACCAGGGATCTCACCTCCCAGGCGTTTGGCCAGGGATTTTCGCAGCATGCGATTGGTTCAACAGCGAGCTGGGCCCGAGATAGAGCCTGCGCCGGGGTCACGTAAGTCCTTTGATTTGGTTGTTGGGAAGTTCCTGGTTTTGGAGGTTCAGAAGCTGTTTTCCTCCTTTGTAACTGCATTCTTCAAATCATTGTTCAACATTGTCCTGCATTTTTGTGGACAAAAGGCTGAGTTGGGACACGCTCATCAATGATTCCAAGGTATTACAACGCCACCGTGCTGAAATTCTACAGGAATGCAACATCACTAGCCTTGGGTGTGGAGAAGCCGGGCTACCTACATGTGTCGAAAATGAAACCCAAGGAAGAATTTGTTGTCAACGCGTCTGACATTTTGAATCTGAAGGACGTCATTCCAGTTCGAATTTTGAAAATAAAGCAAAAAGAAGTGGAGGCAGGGGTGCAAGCTGCGGTGTGGAAACGCACACACACAGACACACAGACGCACAGACACACAGACACAGACACACACACACAGACACACAGACACACAGACACAGACACACAGACACAGACACACACAGACGCACACACACACCATGCGCGCGCGTTCGGGCTTACACTGACTGACTGTTCAGCCCCACATTCAAATAATCTCAAGTATATATATATATATATATCCAAATATGCATTTGCAAGCGCATGCATTCACACCAAAACACACACATACATGCATAGCGGATCATGTGCACGTCAAACGCACGTTACATCATGTTACATCATGCTACCTCATGTTACATCATGTTACATCATGTTACCACTGATTGTGTAACACTTGCTGGCCTTAAAAGTGCTCAAGGTGTTTCAGTTCTGGGGGGTTGAGGTGCTGCGATTGCCAGGTAGTGATGCCTGAAGCCGAAGCTGAACAGCCAGAGTTCCAGAAACGGCCGCTTTGGGAGTACAAAGATGGAGAGGAGGTAGACGGAACAGTCGCCGCCTTGCGCCAAAGAGCTGTCTTTGTGGATGTGGGGGCAATGGTAGATGCATACTTCCCTGAGGAGAATTGGGGGGCTATGAAGGGCAAAATGGAGGTGGGTCAAAAGCTGAAATTTCGGATTGAGAAGGTGACTGGCTGCAGGATGACTCTTACAGAAGCATGAGCGAAACCACGCAGTGGTAAAATGTGTCGATTGCATGGCCTGGATTGGGATGAAAGTGCTGGGGCCATAGCATCCATCCAACATTGTCCGGCTCATTGGGGACTTCTTATGCTTTATCTCCTGGCATTGCGGATTGAATATGGTTGAAGCCGCCCCATTAGTAGATTTTTCAAAAAACGGGACACAATACCAACCCACCGCATTAACCAAGACGCAACATGGTATTATATATATATGTCTTTCAGTGTGTAGATAGATAGGTAGGTAGGTAGGTAGGTAGATACATAGACAATTTAGGTATATTTACAAATACATTTATATATATACATGTTTTTTTTACGTATCCATGTGTTATATAGGTATATATATATATACATACGCACACACACACACATATATATATATATATACTACATATTTCGCACACGCATACACCAACACACATATATATATAATGTATGTATATTATATTATTTGAACATACACATATCTCACATCATACATGTGTGTAGATAAGGCGGCTCGTCCCAAACCGGCCCTGTAGGTATTTTGTTTTAGACCGTAGCCTAATCCCTTCCTCCTAATACTAAACGTCCTCCAAATACTAAAAACAGGCGTCCATCTCCAATTTCAGAAAATTTCAGATTGGCCAATTTGATTTTTAATTGATCCCCTTTAGAAAACAATTTAAAAGTCAACCTACCATTTGTGGGTTTTCCCCCCTGTTCACCCGGGCTGTTTATTATTAGGGTCCGTCCGATTTTTTTAGTTTTTTATATTAAGGTTTTTAATTTAATATTAGGGGGAAGCTTAGAAATCCAATTTTTGGCAATATTTTACTTGCGTTATATAGTTATATAAAGAAATTTAGTTGATTTTGAGATCGGAGAAAATAGTTTTTATTATTAAGGTTTTAATTTAATATTAGGGGGAAGCTTCGAAATCCAATTTTTGGCAATATTTTAATTGCGTTAATTATATAATAAAGAAATTTAAGTGATTTTGAGATCGGAAAAAATAGTTTTTATTATTAAGGGTTTAATTTTATTAATAGGGTTCCCTAACAATAAATACCACCCTAATACTAAAAATTACCTGCCGTGTTTAGTAATAGGGGGGGGCGTTTAGTATTAGGAGGAAGGGATTAGTGGCCATGCGTTATATTTTGCTGCATTGGCATAGATGAGCTAGGTTCGATCACAGTACTATAATTACGTTACATGCCATTGCAATGTCAATATTAATTACATTATGGAAGGAAGTTTAGAATTAGAAGTCAAACTTCCAACAATATGAAAAGATGGAAAAGCAGAGGTGGGAAGAACCAGAGAAGAGAAACGAAGAAAGAAGATCCGAGAAGAGAAAGGGCCAGAAGAAGGAGCATGCAGGTGCGCGAAAAGGTAGAAAAGTTGCAAAACATTGTCATTGTGTTTTTCCAATGTTTTGTAGCTCCAGAGGGTCGGAAAGTAGGCTCGCTGAAGCGGCGGGTGCGGAGCCATCTGGCCAGGTGAGAGATCAAAAATTGCACGCCGTTGTGGCACGAAGCAGATTTCGAAGTCGAAATGAGCTAAAAGATGCTAAAAGATCTAAAAGCATTTCAGCTTAGGAGCGCTTTTGGACGTTGAGATGTTCAAAAAATGCATGGCGCCGCGGCACATTTGGAAGTCCAAATGTGAAGCATTGCGCGTTCGGAGCGCTTGTGGAAGTTCATTTGACGACGTTGTGGCGCGAAGCATATTTTGCAGTCAAAATGCTAACAGCACACCAGGCCCGGAGCACTTTTGGGAGCTGAGGTGGTGAAAAAAGTGTACGCTGTTGTGGCGCGAAGCACATTTGGAGGTGCACGCTGTTGTGGAAAAGCGCCGTTGGGACCACTTTTGCAAGTGGAGATGTCGAAAAAGTGCACGCCGCTGTGCCGCGAAGGATGTTGCCACATGAAGCCTTGCGTTAGACGGGTAGTTAGAGAGATAGATAGACCGATAGGTGGATAGATAGATAGATAGATGGATAGATAGACAGATAGACAGATAGACAGATAGACAGATGGACAGATGGACAGACAGATGGAGAGAGATACAGAGAGACAGAGAGACAGACAGACAGACAGACAGACCGACAGACAGACAGACAGACAGATAGATAGATAAGCAGATAGATGGATAGACAGGCAGACCGACAGATAGGTAGATAGATGGATAGATAGACAGGTAGAAAGATATATAGACTACAGATTCAGATAGATAGATAGACAGAAAGATAGACAGATAGGCAGACAGATCGATAGAAGATAGATTTAGATAGACAGACAGATAGCCCGACACTCCAACCACCTTTTGATCCATCAGTGTGTTCGTTCGCTCTGCCATCAATGTTTCACAACAACCAACGTCTCCTATAGGCTTCCTATCTGTGAAACTGCCGCCACCGCCTTGCGTGGTACTACTGGCATTGAATTACATCACATTGCATTTCATGTTAGGCACAAGTGCATACAACATGCGTGCATGAATGTATTTCTGCCATTTTATGCCATTATCAAAAACCTGTGCTTGTTTAATTGAATTAGTGGGTTGTTTGGGGCCTTTGTTCAGGGCCTGGGCTCGCATCATTCTTGCGTATCAAAAGCAGGTAGCATTAATTGCTAAAGTAATTTGTTTGGAGGTGACGTTGAAGCTGATGAGCCTAATGACGGATCAGACAAAAATTATCTGATCTTCAGGGGTTTACTTCTTCTTGGCAAATTGCAGGCTGTCACAGAGCGAAGTTGCGCCTGTTTTGCATGGTTTTGTTGAGAAGCTCGCGCGTGGCAATGTTGATACAAAAGACAGTGGCAAAGGATGGAAGCAAAGCTTTTAGCCTGATTTTATGCAAGCTAAATTTGACAAGAAAGGAGCCAGAGACAAAAGTAAGGGAGGCAAAGCTAGCCAAGGCAAAATTTACGGGCAAACATGCAAACAAAGGACGTGAAGTCCAACACCTTCCCCGATTTGACTTGGGGAAGCTTTGCCCTTGACTTGGAAAGAGTGGCAAAGTGTGTGAACAGCACTTGACGAAGGTAGAGCTTCCAGAGGAGCTATGGCCATTTGTTTGATCAATGAGCTGTTGCTGAGCAGTTGTCGGGGTTCCAAACACTTGCAAAAGGATCACCAAAGGCTTGTTGCTGGCGACCAAAGGATTGGACAAAGAAGACATTCCAGGCGTAAAAGTCGTGACTCTTAGGTCTTCCGTGGATTGACGATTTGGCCTTAGAAAGCGCAGTTGGCAGTTGTTGTTAACCTGAATGGAAAGGAAGATATCAAAGGCGAAGAACAAACAAGATGAAGCAGCAAGAGGAGAAACAGGAACACCAAGCAAAGACTTGAACTTTGAGGACGGACTCGCGAAATCCAAGACGTTTTGATGTCCCAGCCTGAAATCAGCTTTTTTTTTTGGCAGTCAGCTTGCAGAAGTCAAGACGAGCAGATGGTCGCAGCAGCATGGGTGCATCACTGGATACATCCGGGTGCCTATGGAAGAAGAAAGCTGTGAAATTGGCAGGCAACGAATGAGTCTTTGCATGCAGTTTTTCAAATGTGGTGGCAAACTGTCCAGAAGTGACATGAATGGCACCAGAAGAAAGTGAACATCCACGCGCGTGCCTTGAGCGCAATGCAAAGGAAAGATGCAAATGTCCCACTTTGTCACAGACCAGGAGGAGTTGGAGGAGCAGCACTTGATAGCCTGGGCTTTTTTGGGACGCCCCATAGTTGGGGGCCACAGTGTGAAATTGTTTATAGGAACAAAATTGAACCATTGCGGGCAGACATCATGGAGCCAAAAAGGAAGAATCAACCTTGGAACATCAGAGGATACCAGAAGGATAATCCCAAAGAAAGCTGCTATGCTTATTACATTATATTGCATTCAAGTTGGAGAAGAAAGAACGTTCTTCAATATCGAGCATTGGCAGAAAATGCGGAAGAAATGGCGGGGCTTAGAATATGATCAAGTTGAGGAGGAAAAGCCATTGGGATCTGCTCCAAATATCGCCCCGACATAACTTGATTCTCAGGGAGGTCAAGAAGATGAAGATATGGAAAAACAGGGTGAAAGGATAGAGAAGAGCAAAGGAGCTCCTTCACCAGGCAAAAAGACAGCTAGGCTAGATCTTCTATCCAGGTCCAGACCACACAGTTTTGTTGACCTCGGTGGAGACGCGGTCATTCAGTCACACACCTTCGAACACAAGCTGAAACGTGGCCAGATCGCTCTGAGTGCCTGCTACTGTATGCAGTTTCACTACATATTTGGAAGACACGGCAAGTGACATGGGGGCCACATGGAAAACCAACAGTTGAGACGGAAGCTGGTGAACCAGCCCAGGGTTAGTTGACTTTCTGCAGGTGCTCCAACACCCGAACCGTTCGGCATGTGGACATACACTACGAGGAGCACTCTGCAGGGAAAACTTCAAGTTGGCTATTTTCAAAAAATTGGATGGAGAATGGCAGAGAGTTGCTGTTTTGACATGTGGAAAAAGGATTTGAGAAGCTGAGCATGTTGGCGTCTGCTTTGCGCAGGGGTCACTATTACGCATTGAAGCCTCAAGCCAAGACACGCGGAGGTCACTTGAGGGTTGTGAGTGATGTGGTTACGTATGGAACAGAACAGGAGACTATTTCTTTGACGCAAGATGACTCCATGAGTCTCATTTTCGGAGGTGGTGGAAAAGAACAAGAATAACCTGGTGCACAGATGGAAGAGTTGGAAAATGCGTTGACTTTGCGTGGGTCCAAAGTCAGAAGAAAAATTGGCAGCTTTGATCACTACCTGTTCTGCCGTCAAGCCTAACGAAGAGTAATTGATCAAAGCGTGTGGAACTAGAAGCTCTGCCAAAGGGCAGATGGAGGAATTCATGAACCAAGATAGCAGATGGCATCAAGCTTTGAAAGTGTCCACTTTGTACCATGGAGGTTCCGAAGACCAACTGGTGGCAAATCAGCATTTACAGAAAGCTCACCGTCCTGAGCATCATGCAGCCGTTGCGAAACAGAAGAGTTTTGGAAGACATGGCAAGGTTTCTGGTTTGGGCCCCACTCCTTTTAAACTAATCTGTGAAATTTCAGAAGATTCCTGTTAGCATGAAAGCAGACAGGCAAAATTCACTTGCCTGTATTGTGGTTTGCTTGGCCCAGACAGTACGCACGCCCGATTGGCCAAAATGAGTTCATCTTTTAAAAGTTGCCCAATGGCGACTGTGCATGGGAACATTCTGAACAAGAGGATGACCGATAAAGACTAGCTTCGTGCCAAGAAAGCAGCCAGTGAAAGAGGGCGTGATCCTTTTTACATACCTTTCATTTTGCCTTGGAAGCAAGAGCTTGCAAAGACTTGCCCATTTTCCGAAAGCGCCCTTGTCACTTACACTTTCTTGATTGAGATCTTGGAAGAAAGCCTGCACTGGGCTGTCTTCAAAGAGACAGCCAAGCTTTGACTGGTGGAGGAAGGCAGCAAAAAAGGATGACCTGGTGAAGCTTGTTAAGTTTGCAAAGGCCCTTGGTTCGAGCCACAAGGAGATTGATGAAATTCTGAGCATTATTTCGAAGCGAAAGCCCAAGCCGACAGCCGACGAAAGCTCAGATTCAGCGACGGCTGGCAGTCAAAGCCAGCAGGGAAAGGCAGAAGAAGGTTATATAAGAACACCATGTTAAACCAACGGAAGCGTAATGAGCAGAAAGGAAAAAAGTTTGAGAGAGAGGTTGAGGCAGCCATGAGTCACAAGTGACCCACTGAGGATCCCAGAGGAGGTTGCGAAGGTATCTAGAGCGTCAGTTCAGGTATTGGCTGAAATTTTGGAGCATCAATGTGGCTGGTTTGGGAAGGAGTTTGGAGAATCATTGGCTTGCTGAAAGGGATGGAACCACATGAACGCGCACATGGCAAGAAACTTGTAGCTCAGCAGGCCAGACACTTGGAATCGCAGTATGTCTTTGGATAACTTGGATACATTGCTACAGCACTGACTGTGTTGAGATGAAAGGGAGGATTCATGAACGGCAGTCCAGAACGAGGAGAGGTGTCATGACATGGGCTGCATCGACCATTAGAAGCGCGAGCCTGCATGACAATTGCAATTTGGAAGGTCGATCTTTGGCTATCGCAGTTGAAGATGTTCTTTTTCTGGATGCCTTTGCTATCCTGGGAGAAAAACAAGTGATGGAACAAGCGGCAAGGGCTTTTAATCTTTTTGAATGCTGTGACTGGAAAGGCGCATGGATCGCAGTTGGAAATTGGAGGCAGCAATGGACAAATTCTTGGATCAGAACTTTCGCTGGACGACGCGAGTTCATGTTGGATGTGCTTTGGACGACGCGCGTTCATGTTTATAGGGGAGGGAGGTGGGGGTGGAGTGGGGCGTGGGGTGTAAAAACGTGCCTGTATGTGTATATGTATAATATATATATATATATCTCAATGTATTATTATATGTGTGCTTCCCTTGTGCGCGTATATGCATTTATTTTCATTTGTTATCATTTATTAGGATATATACATATATATATATAATATATATATTTTTGTTTAAAATATGTTTTTGTAGAAACTTTTTTTTCTTTTCGCAGCATTTTTATACACACATATTTTCAGATTATTCAGCATATCCAAATATTTATTTAAATCTAAACGCCGGAAGCTGACGAACAACTAAGTTTTTGACAATCAGTAGCATGTTGATGATGACATGAATATAATGCATGTCTTACAAGCAGGTTCCACTGTAAAACACAATGTATTTTGCACATTCCTGATCCAAACTCTACATGCTGAATGATTAAAACTCACGCCCGCCTTAAGGTCGCGATCTTGTTTTTCTCAATGACGGACCTGACGGCGCCACTCATCGAGCCTGACCTCGAGGCGACAATTTTTGTGGCTAAAGGTTTAACCGCAAATGATGATTCAAAAATAGTCAGAACGTCTTGAATCTTGAAATCTTAGTTTGGTTCAGCATGCCTTAGCCATCTGCGAGGCTGGCCAACCGAAAGAGGAAGTAAAAGTGAAACCGGACGAACCTCAAGAATGGCACGATGATGCCTGTTCCTGAGAGGCGTGTTGATGGCATCAGCATGTCAACAGCATGGCCAATTTACACAGGTTTGGTCCTACAATCTATTCGGGATTAGCGTTGATGGCAGCAGCCCTATGATTCAGTAGTTTCCGTGGTTTCTACTGGAGACCGGAGAGGTTCTGTTTCAGCCGGCGAAGTCCTTAACTTTTGAGATCAACATGTTGTGCCGGCACTTGTTTGGGTCCAAGTAGGCGTGACTTAATGACATAATGTGAGTGTGTTTCTTCAGTGTCAGTGACATTTCAGTCATTCTCAGTCCTGGAATGCTCCACAATTGAGGGCTGCTGTGGAAGCACAGGCTCATTCGTATGACGAGCAGGCAGCGTCCTTTGAAAGTTGCTGCAAGGGTTTCCCAATGTTTCTCATCTCAAAAGCGCGTGAAAAACGAGCCGGACACGATGCAATGCAATTTTTTCTCCGGGTTTCTCCAGCAAAGACATCGAGGGCCATTGAGAGCCTTTAGGGCTGATATGCAGTCGCAAAATCATGCCATTGCAAAAACAGCATAAGAATGTGTATATATATATACATAAGATGGTTGCTACATGGTGCAACTTTCAGGCTGGGCTACGAGCGCAGCCTCCTGGACCGTCAGTTCATCTCAGCCTTGGGGGATGGATGGTGTCAACTTGACATGTTGGATGCACTGAGAGCTCTAGATTCCATGGATGCTATACCAGCAACTTGACACTTTAGAGGTGAGTAGAGGTGACATGAAGAGACCATTTGTGAATGTTTACTGTGCAAGACAAAGTGCTGTACTGGACCAGCTGAGAACGGCCTGCTGAGCTTGGATACTCAAGGCTGCTACCTGCGTTTTTGGCTGCTGCCAGCTGTGGCTGCCTCTGTGATTATTGCAGAGGCACGTTGAATCTGTCCAGTCCCGGAAAACACCGAAGGGGGGATTAGAAGACAATGTTCATAATTGTGACACACCATGGGCAAGCGCAGCCTTTCCCTTTAGCTCTTACACTTTTTGATGGCATCCTTTTTTCCTTTGCGAAAACCAGAC
>Ga0126342_10010123_pt1:0-5000 | contig 16867 bp, 18 predicted proteins | sample Cyp1metagenome_FD_92528 | JGI IMG/M metagenome (GOLD analysis project Ga0126342, IMG submission 92528) | Coral microbial communities from Lord Howe Island, Old Settlement Bay, Australia - Cyphastrea 1 metagenome | ecosystem: Host-associated > Invertebrates > Cnidaria > Coral ... | reverse complement strand
ATTTGCCTTGCGGCTGCTGCATTTGTGCCTGTCTTAAAAACCAGAATCACTGGCTGCATCTCTCAACAGCAGGTGGTGGCCCTTTTGTCTTGATTTATCATTAGCTATCTTGATCCATCTTAGTCCATCTCTATCCACACTACCAAGGAGCACACGCGGCGGGGAATGTACAATTTGCTGGAGGAAACAAATTGGGCCTAGCACTCAGCATGGATTTGCAAAACCGAGCACTGGGAAGTGTTGAAATATGGCGAAAGATGGGCAATGGACTGATTGTGTAAAATCTGCATTTCAGAAGCTCACTATTTCTGTGATATAGCCAGGGTACGTAACCGTGGTACACCTTGGTTGGAGCAAAAATTTGAAATCAATGAGCAGATGCATCAAGTCATCCTGAATGTCTGCAAACTAGTGAAGATCAGGGGGGTTCATCATAGATTTCTCACAGCCAGGGCACGAAGGGCTCAGTTTCCTACGCTGAACGTGTAGGGCACCTAGTGCTGCTGGAGCTTGCCGCTTTTTGCAGCCCATGGCACGCTTTGTTGGTGGGCGCTGGCTTCGGTGCAAAATCACCCAAATCCAAGGGAATTCTGTGCTCCGAACACCTGGTGATGTTTTGGGTGGTGGTGTTGCCGTCAGCATCTAAGCCCGGCAGTGCTGGGAGTGCAGCTGCCCTGCATAGCTGCGTGTGAAGATGTTGCTGAGAGAGCAGAATCTTCTACGTACCTTCGACAGTCCTGAGTTTGATGCTTTACCAGGCTGATTGCTGGTCGTCGAATCTATGTCCTCGGAATGTACTCAGGGGCCAGGGCCCCTGTGACAATTGACTTGCATGGCTAGCCGTGTTGAAATTAATGACAACAGCCAAACCTCAACACCAAATGCATTGCTGACAGGTACTAGTTACTAGATGTTACATGATGTTACTAGTATGTTGAAAGCTTCATATAGGAATGAAAAATCCTGAGAACTGCCCCAGGCTCTTGCAGTCTGGCACTACTATACTGGGCTACCTGGTTTCTTCCTCAGTGAACTTGGAGCGGTGGTGGATGTCACCTCTGTGTGGGAGATGCCTGTGATATTCCCAGAATCTCCCAGTGGAATCTGCTGCAGGGCTTGGCACCTTCTGTGCAGGGCGGAGGTCTTAGAGACTCTCAGAGACTCGAACTGGGAAGGAACAGCATAGAACAGCCATTGGCATCCATTGGCCCATTGTTCCAGCGATGGTTGAAAATTATTTGCGCATTAAATGTAGCCAGAAAACTCGGAGCACCATGCCACTGACATCTAACTTGGACATACTTGGACACATTAGCACGTTTTTTGGGATGGACTAAGGGCGATCCTGCTGGTGCCGGTGCTGATTGTGGAGCACGGGCTCTCAAACTCGGAGCCAGCAAAGTCCAGGGGAATGCCTTTATTATGGGCTCAGATATGTTCTGCAAAGATGAGAGTTGAAAAATCCAGAAAATAAATAAATGAGAGAGAGAGAACAGGTGTACTTAGTAAGTACTTAAGGTGTATCTTCGTGTACTTCGTACGGGTTCCATCGGGTTCCCACATTTGGAGCTGCAAAACTCTGGAGAAATACACCATGGTCACCTGTGATCTGTTGGCCACTTGGCTCCAGCTTTGGGAGCTCTGAAAGGCTCGAGAGCAGCTTGGGCAGCACATGGCAGCACCAGTATGTTCTGTTCATTTGAACCTTCAGCAGGATTTCGGGCTGCTTATGGTTGCTCACATTCAATTTTGCATCATTTTGCATCCATATCCCGGAAATCAAAGTGAAATATCAGTTCCTTTAACTAGCGGAACTCGGAACATATTTTGGAATTGCAGTTTTGTGGTCTTGTTTTGGTCCAACCCTGCCTCGAAACCTGGTTCAGACTTCCGTCCCTCCGTCCATGGGTTTGTTTGTATAGTCCAAGAGTCCAAGATAGATCTACATGCACATAAATCCATTTGGCTCATGATGTGAATCATAGTAGATGTGTCATGCTTGCATTTGTGAAACCGAAGTGTGCCCTTCAAGTCTGGCTTGGCTGAAGATGCTATCCTTTTCAATCATCACATTAGATTCATCAAAGATCATCAGATCTCACAGCGGTTAATAGATTTGAACTTGCTGTTTTCCGATGGTTTTTTTTCCGCCATCTTTTCCTTGGAACTCCCCGAGAAAACATCGAAAAACCATGGGACGTTCTGTCGCTGAGGCATCCCTCGGCATGGCGCCGGCCTTTGCCATTTTGGCATCCAACGATGCTGCCGCGAGGGTGGCGTCCAAGAACTCGGCATCTGCCGGTGTGCAGCTGTTCCAGCCACTGGGCACACGGTATGGCATCTGGGACCACCTTGGATGATGGCCTAACTACGGTTATGATATGTTATAATTACATATAATTACGTAGTTATAGATATTAGACATATAGTTGACTTGATATGGCTTGATTATGTTCATAAGATGATGAAGGTACTGGTTACATTTGTTCAAATCCATAGACAAGCAATGGCTTGTTTATGCAGTGATTATGCAGTGATTCATGCAACCTTTGCTGACTTGGATATGGATCAAACGAAGGATAGTTCAGGATGGTTTTGTCTGGCTGAAGAGGACTCCGGTCCCACAGAGAGAGAGAGAGAGAGAGACAGCGAGAGAGTATTATTTACAGTAGCATTAGGAATGGTATGGTGCCGCACCCTTAGCTGCTAGCTGTTTCTAAAGTCATGGAGAGAGAAAGAAAGAGGCAGAGAAAGAGAGAGAGAAAGAGAGAGAGAGAGAGGGAGAGACTTTGGATTGACCAAAATCTGGATCCCAGAGTATCCCAGAGTCTTACAATGTCTTACACTATCTTACACCATCTTAAACCTATGGACATTTGGGTGAAGCATGGTAAAGCATGTGCAACTGATGTGGCAGTGACGACCTGCCAAGGATGTTTTCCTCCACATCGGCCTTGTTGGGGTTGAGTCGTTCAGCCGACTACTCTGCAAGCAATGCCAATCTGTTGCTTGGCGAACTGCTTCAAGCATCCTGATGTCGTATACTTTTAGACTTTTAGATATTCCGAGGATGTGTAAGCAGACATGCATGGAAACGTGAATATTGCAACGTGTTTCAATGTATTGTGAATTATTTTGATGATGCATTTTTGCCCTCATATAGATGATCTATTTTTCGGCGTTCATGTGTCGAAGTTCCCAAAGACTCCCAAGTACGTGGCTCACCAATCCAGGAACTGTCTCATCAATTTCCGCCGCACCAACGGCGTCAACGGCCAGAGTGTCCTGGCATTTGGGCCATTTCGGGCCCGTGAGCTGTGACATCGGCAAGACTGAGCTGATAACCATCGGATCTGACACACGTCATTACACACATGAGGATTCTCTTTGCATCACGGGTGGTTTTGGCCCGTTTTGGCGTATAATTATTCAGGATGCACACGCCTAAGGAAGGCAATGATGCATGTGTTGACGGATCAATGACAAAGTTACACATCATGGATATAAACACATGATAACACATGCGCGTGCACACGCACCTCTTTATGATTTACTTGTTTAAGTCTCTTTTCAATGAAGAAGCGGTGGTACCGGGTATGGGATGGAGAGCAATTGCTATGAATGTAGCCAGAGCACAGTAAAGCCTCCTGTAACTTGCAAAACATCCTTGCCGGTCTGAGGCAACATGTGGGGCGAGATTGCTGGAACAGGTTTAGCAGGAGGTGGCACTGGAGCAGTTGGCAAGCATGGAGACACCAGTCAAGGCAAGTGCGGGAGACCATGGTGTCATCCTTTTCTCCATCCTCCACCCGATTCTGGATGATTATGTAGTTGGGGCATGTTGGGGCAAGGACTGGCGAGTTGCTCAAACGCATTGCTATGTTGGTGGAAAGTCCTAGTTACGCATGTTGCTAGAATTCTAGAGATTCTGATTTCTTATCTGAACTGAACACATCACTTTTTTGGGGGGTCGCAAGAGCGGCGTGGCACTCCACTTGTGGTGTGGAGGTGCTACTGCTGCCTCCGAAGCCTACACTCAAGATGGCCTTCCTCGGAAGCTGCCGAAGACAGCAGAACCAGTGCCTCGATAAGGCAAATGGACAACACATATCAAAAAAAATCAAAAAAGGCTCAAGGCAGGAGTTCTTGCATCAGGCACCCAGACTCGTTTGGATGGCGATTTGCCATGATTTGCCAGACTCATTTGGATGGCGAGTTCACATTGTTTCAATTGTTTCATTTGTTTTCCATTCTGATATTTCGGATCCTTTTTCCATCCATGCTTTGGGGCTGAAGATGGCTGGAGCCACCTGCCAATGGAGTTTAAAATATGGTGAATCCCATGCTCCACTTACATCCATTTGCGGAACCAGAATTTGCATCATTTTCTTGGGATACTTGGGGGTCTTAAAAGCATGTGCAACCCATACCTCAAAGATCCTCAAAGGGGGTGTACCTGTACCTATTCATTGAATTGCTTTCCATTGCACTGGACTGGTGTTCGAGCAAAAATGGCCCAGCATGCCCCACCAAGGACTTCGTCAGCAAGTATCCGCCTTCGTATTATCACCGGGATCCAGCGCGATCAGACTTCACGGTGTCGTTGCGGGAAGCAACCAGCCCCTTGGAGATCCAGCACAAGATCAACTTCGCCTCCATGGAGAAGGATGGTTGGCTCAACCAACATGATCAATATGCAGTGATTGCAGTGACCAGATGATTCCTTCTTGTCAATCAGGGGTGTAATTAGATGTATTATAGATGATTGATGATGCTTGATGATGATTGATGATGATTGATGATGATTGACGGTGATTGACGGTGATTGATGATGATCGATGATGATCGATGATGATCGATGATGATCGATGATGATCGATGGTGATTGATGGTGATTGATGGTGATTGATGGTGATTGATGGTGATTGATGGTGATTGATGGTGATTGATGGTGATTGATGGTGATTGATGGTGATTGATGGTGATTGATGGTGATTGAT
>Ga0126342_10010122_pt1 | contig 16868 bp, 15 predicted proteins | sample Cyp1metagenome_FD_92528 | JGI IMG/M metagenome (GOLD analysis project Ga0126342, IMG submission 92528) | Coral microbial communities from Lord Howe Island, Old Settlement Bay, Australia - Cyphastrea 1 metagenome | ecosystem: Host-associated > Invertebrates > Cnidaria > Coral ... | reverse complement strand
CCCCCTGTGAATTAAGGGGATGGGGTTGCGCAACCATTTTGTAGTGAAGAAACGGTTTGCATAGCCTCAAGCTCTACTAAATGGATGTGCATGCATGATCGAATTTCACTACTAAATGTGGGCACTTGCTCCCTACTGCACCTGCGACACCTGCCTTCTACAGCACCTAGATCAAATGTTGCGCTTGCCGCACCAGCTGAAGGCTGAAGGCTGAGCTGACTGCTTCTTGTTTTCCAATTTCATATCATTTTTCGTCTTCGTGCTGCTGATCGCTTCTTCTTTCAGCACAAAGGCAAAAAAGAAAACAGTCAAAACTTTCGTGCTGCTGATCCCTTCTTCTTTCAGCGCAAAGGCAAAAAAGAAAACAGCCAACACTTGCCAACAACGCCCTCAGAGAGCGCATCTTCTACACCTAGGGCACCTGCTGCATGTGCCTCCTACTGCACCTATGGCACCTGCTACACCTGCCTCCTACTGCACCTACGGCACCTCCTACTCCGCCTACCGCACCTGCTTTCTACTCCAGCTGCGACACCTGCAGCACCTGCCTTCAACGCCAACGACACTTGTAGCGCCTGCTTCCTACTGGAAATGTTATATTTTTTCATATTCCATCTCCATTATTAAACGAGGTATTCCAACTGCTATCTCAACCAAATAAAACAGCTTTAAAGAAACATATTCTATTTTATTCAAAAAGTTAGTATAATATTCTAAGTGGTTGTCCGCTATAGTAACAAACTATTCGATCATCCAGGTGTGACTAGCTGCGGTCGGCACTGAGCCCGGCACCGCTGCGACATGCTGATTCTGGAGGACGTGGATGAGACGATCCACGTCCCCCGCCCTCAGCAAGTCTTGCATTTTTTCGGGCCGCCTGTAGCCCGGCAAAAAAGGAAAAGCACGGACTTTCCCAGGACGCGGCGTGGAGTGGGAACATATTCCCACTCCGCCTTAGACCGTCCAAGGGTGTCCCGTGCAAGTTTTCCCAAAAAATTTCTCCGGCATCGCCGGATAATCTAAGAACGGGAGGCGGAAAAAACAGGGTGCCAAGCGCTATACCCTTTCCCGTTGGAGAAACCTGGTCAAAGCCGGGAGGCCTTGGCAGGGCTTAGAGGAGTCCACTTCAAAACCAATATCACACAACGAACCAAGCACAAACGGCAGTCGCGGTGAATTCCTCCTGAGCCCGGCTGTAGACCAAGCAACCCTCGTTGCTTGGTCCACAGCCTCTGATGGCACTTTTTTCGGCGCATCCAGCGCCACATGGCAGCCATGCGCCAAGAAAAAAAAGCCGTTTGTTCGCTGACGTCGGCTCAGCGTCCAGCAGAACGGCGGCTTGCTCCTGGAGGTACCGCGCAAAACCGTGGCGGAAGTTCAAAAATAGGATATCCGTCTATCTGTCTGTCTGTCTATCTAGCTAGCTAACTATCTACCTACCTATCGAGCTGTCTCTCCATCTATCTATCTGTCTATCTATCCATCTGTCTATCTATCTATCTAACTAACTAACTATCTATCTACCTACCTATCTATCTATGTAGCTGTCTCTCTATCTATCTGTCTATCTGCAAGCATGAAAACAAATTTATTCTGCGAGACTTCAGTTTTCAAAGGTGACAACATCAAAAACGAAAGAATTCTGCGAGACTTCCGTCAAAAATGGAAAGTTCAGTGCAGAGCTGACGGCCTGGTACCAATGCGTTTTGTGATTTTTCCAGTCCACCTGTCTAAAAGTACTGCCTGGCACGAAAAAATGATGCCAGGTCATACGAAGTGCTGCACCTGTCACGCAAAATCATCTCAGCAAACCTGAAGATCTGAGGCTCCAAAACGCAACCCCTCTAAGGAAATCAGCGCCCGGACCTCCTCACAGCTCTGATGAACATGTCTCTTGTACTGCACCTGCCACTGAAAATGCAAAGACGCCTGCCATGGTTTTGGGAAATGCCCCAAAAGCCCCACGTCTTGCGCACTTTTGACAAGGTGCACAATCCCCTGCTCCTACTACACCTACGGCACCTGTCACACCTGCCTCCTACGGCACCTACAGCACCTGTGCGCCTGCCTCCTACTGCACCTGCCTTGTTCCTGCGCTTCTTGCACCTCTTCTACCATGCGCCACATGGTCCCAACTATGGTAATCAGCTCTCTGCTATCTTCTTCGCGCCTTTCCACCACAAAGGCAAAGTCACAACGAAACCACAAACAGACAACAATTCAACCGCTCCACCACCGCTCCACGGCAGCTCAACGGCACTACAGCATGGTTTTGCGTAGCCGTTTGTGGAATCCACAGGTCAATTTCAATTTCAATTTGAAATGATTTAGATATATTTAGGTAATTTTAGTTATAGATGTGTTTGATCCTATTTGGTTCCATTTGGTTCCTGTAAGGTTTTTTTTCCTAGTCTGGAGTTCTCTGGGCTGTGGCTTTCCATTTAGTAGAGGTAGTTTAGTTAAAAGGGATGCAAAGGCATGCATGAGTAGACATCCCTTTCGTGCTTGGGTTCTTTTTCGCTTTTTCGGGGGCGATGCCAAATCCCTCGCTTGGGTGCCTTGTTGGTTAGTTAAAAGGGAGGCAAAGGCATGCATGAGTAGATAAAATCCAAGGGGTAGATTCATTTGGCCCTATTTATATTTATTTTTCATTTTTCTTTTTTTTTGAACTACCTGGATTGACGTGATTCATCCTGATGGACATGGATTGGCCAAACGGCTATCGGGGGCAACGGAATGGGAATCTCTACTAAATGGTTCTTCAGTTTTGTCTCATTTCATTGTGACCGTTTTATGAACTCTACTTTGCAACTTCTACAAAATGGTTTCTGTGATTTTGAAACATTTTTTTGACATCTCTACTATAAATGGTTTTATCCAAAAAATAACATTTGACATCATATGATTAACATATCATTTTTACCTCTCTACTAAATGTGGATCATGGGTCTAGAGATGTTTACTTTTTTTTTTTAAAAAAAAATCTTGATTCTCTACTAAATGGTTTCTAGAAATTTCACACTAAATTTTAGGTTCACTTTCCGGGACCTAGGTCATAGCATTTAGTAGTGGAAATCCACAGGGGGATCAAATTTGAACATCCCAAGTCCACTCCCCACTTTTTAGTCTTCCGCTAATTTTGTCGGTCACTAATATAATTACAATATTTTCAGCTCAGAAGCTGCAAGTCTTGGAATACGTTTTTCGTGGAATATCCCCAGATGGCATTCCAAAGTCATTGCCATCACTTCTTCCAACGCCTCCGCTGTTTTGTTGCTGGAAACCGGCTTGTAGCCCACCAGCGATACACGCGTCCAGTCCGCAAACTCCTGCACGACTGTCATGGCTAAGGTGGGTGCTGGTCTCTGGGTCCTTCTATTCTGAAATATGTTGCTTAGTAAATATTCCTATCATGGGTTAGTTCATAATCTCCAATAGGCCAGGTATTGTAATAACAATATGATAATATGATTAATAACTTATTGTTGTAACCAATAAACTTAATAATTGGTTACAACAATAAGCAAAAGCTATTTCATAACCAATCAACCAGGCCATTTTTAATAGCTCAGATCTTCATCAAGGGCCACCAGCTTCTCCTGACGCTCCAAAGACACTTGCATCGCTAGCACCTGGCATCGGTGTTTTACATGGAAGAAATTCTGGTCGACCCCAGCACTTGTGCTATGCCCCAAATCCCCAACGTCTTTCGGGATGTTTGTCAGGAACGTCATTTTTGGTGACCCTTACGGTACTTTGTGGCTTTCCACTATATTGAGCTGATTTAACCTTGATGTCATGTCCCTCTTAGGTTGCTTCGTGGGGACGTGCTTCATGGCCCTGTGCGGGGAATCGGCTGATTTTCAAAAGCTGTTTTCGGTCCCTTTCACATAAACCCTAAAGAAAACCCACCAAAAACCCAGGAACAAAACCCTAAATGAACCCCAGGGAAACCCTGAAGAAACCCTGCAAATACCATATGAACGTGTATATAGTGAAGTACCTGTGGGGCTGCGGGCATTTTTAGTAGGTAAATCGAAGATCAATGGCAATTTTCAATAGCATGGGTTCGTTCACCAGAGGGTCTAGTGATGTATGTGATATGTGATGATACCCTCTGGTAATTTAACATAGCTATTGAACATGGCCATTTATAGTGAGTTTTCCCATTAAAAATGGTGATTTTCCATAGTTATGTTAGTTTACCAGAGGGTATGTGATGTTTTCCTACAAATTGTCCTCCAAAAAAATCTTGGGAGCTCCCTTTTTTCTCCTATCCCACTGAGATCAATCCCCGAACCTCCACCAGGCTGGAGCAGAGCAGCTTCACGCTTTTGCAAGCTGAGGCAATCGCACGAGGCAACCGACCGTGGGATGGGTGGTTTTTTTCTCTCACCGCTTTGTGACTGGATTTTTTTTGAACAGCAACAAGTCTGGAAAAAATAGAGCGTTCATTCATGTTCATTCTGTTTTCTGAACCAACATACATCCAACACGCATAAACATAATATACCGAAAATCTTTACTCATATCATTAATAATCAGTTTGAGGCGTCCTTTTCTGGACAAATTTCAAACCGCAGGGCCCCGCCTTGAACGGCATCCTCCACCGAGTCGTGTAGAATGGAGAGCTGCTGTCCCACTTCCTCCATCGACACTCGGTTACTTGCTTCCCAACGCATCTACAAGAACATGCCAATGTTGGATAACTTTGGGATAAGCTTGGCTAAATGCAGAACAATTGTGAATGATCAAAAATTGGCTTCTGGATACTCCGGGAATGGGACATAATGGGACACTGCAATTTTCATTCTCCAATCCAATCACTATCGTGACTCATCATTTTTTGAATACAGTGCTGATTGGGATCATCGCAGCAGACTTAGTCTGATGGGAAACATGTTTTTTTTTCAGGATCATCTTTTCCTTTTTTTGGGGTCACGTTTGTTGGAGAAAGCCATAGCTGATATCTCGTCAAATTTCGTTACAATTTGGTACCAGACATACCATCGCTGGGCCTTACATGTTGACCATTTCAAGCCACGCTCCGCGCACGCGCCGCATCGCGCCGCGCCTTCATCTCCAACTCCAGCGTGGATTTTTCTCGCCTCAGGATAGACCACGCCGCCAACGATGGGATCATTGTCATAGTTGGCACCGGAAACGGGTTTCATAGGCTTTGAGTACATCTCCCAAATCTGGATAAGTCTGGATAATTTGGGACTGGGGATGCTTCCCCCAATGCTATGGCCATTATTCATGGTGACATCGGCCGGTGAGGGCGCGTTTTGAACATCGCCACAAGGGAAAAACTAAAACCCAGCGGTTTATCGCAATTTAATCTTCCCATTGAAATTGAAACTCTTGGTTTATCGTATCCCCTATTTCCATCTATTTCCGGCATACCCAACTATCAACTATTGGCTAAATTCTATTGTTCTCCCATAAAAAAAACCTATGAAATCCATATAAAAATCCCATGGTATACCGTATACCCTCTGGTAAACTAACGTAGCTATGGAAAGATCCACCATTTTTCATGGGAAAACTCACGACATTTCGACTGGGCCATGGCTTCAATGGCTATTTCGACATAACCATTTTGGGTACCGTAGAGCTAACAGCCCAACAGCCCTGTGGTTCCCCCCAAGTCATCGGATTCTGTGAGCTCCTCGCTTTCGCCGTCGATCGTACTCATTCAAAGCCTCCCCAGCGACTGGGGAGATTCCATCGACCCAAGAGGGTAGCTGACATAGCTATTGAACATGACCCATTGAAATAGTGGATTTACATGGATTTACCCATTGAACATGGTGGATCTTTCCATAGCTATGTAAACGTTTACCAGAGGGCATAACATTCTATAAAATTTTAAAACATGTGTCATTACCCATTTAAGACTCCTCTGCACATCTACCGGCTCATCCCCTGCTATGCCAACTGGCTGACATTAAGCTTGGCAAACTTTCGGGCGATCGTTTTTTTATCATGTAATTGCCGGCATTTTTTCCGACCTGTCATTTCCCCATGCGGCCGATATTGCTTGATTCCATTTGATTCCACATATTAATTTTGGCCAGCGAAGTCATGATGTGAATCTAATTTGGAGACTAAAAAATGATCAGTCACCATAGTCAAATATCAGTCTATGTTTTGTCAAATACTAATTTATTATGACTGAAAAAAGGATACGCACCCGTTCGATCGTGCATTTGCCATTCTCAGGACACACCCAAATCGCATTGTTGGTTCTACATCCCACTCTATCCCAGTATATAGAACTACATAAAACCACAACCATTGATTGTTGTGTGTGTGACGGTTAAATTCCCCAACTGTTAATCATGTTTCTTTGTTGAAAACTGATCCCAGTTCCCCCTACCTCACGCAGCTCTCTTTGGACTGCCTGGTTGAGTGGCGGTCTGATATGGGAAAGTGTTTTGGTTGAGGGAATGAATGCCAACAAACAAAACCTCCCAAACAATTTGGCAGAATGATTAGTCTGTTGAAGACTGATTTATCAATGAATCATCTGAACAGACTGCAATGCAACGTCTTCTCCTTCCTTTATCTCTGAACATGATCTCCTGTCCAAACAGATCCTGGCACCAAGAGATGCTACAAACTCCACTCTGTTCAATGATGTCTTCACCAAGAGAAAAAAGGTGTCCAACAAAATCCAAAAAGAATTGTCAAATGTAGGAACGCCGAAGGTTTGCTAACACGCGCATGTCTTTTGTGATATTTTGGTCCCCTAAATCTTGATCATCTTGATCAAACTTTCGAATTCGAACCCGAACAAATCATCAGCTCAGTAAAACAACTAGCCCATAGGATCCATGTATGGTATATATGGTAACATTTACCATCAATATACCCCAAATGTTAGCATATATACCATACATGGATCCTATGGGAACTAGGTGTTTCACCACCAGCGAAACAAATCTGATGGGCCCAGGTCGGCACCTCATTTCGTTCGTCCGACTGTTGCCGGTGGATGTACATCTCACCCATCTCTCCCCTGCGCCGTGCGCGGCCAGTATGGATACGTTCATTTACGATATACCACCTGGTTATTTAACATAGCCATGGAAAATGACCCATTTATAATCATTTATAGATGGTTTACCTATTAAATAACCAGATGGTATCAATATCGTCTATGTATCAACAGATCATAAAGGTCAAGGCTGGGGTTTAATGTAGCTCTGGTTGGTGGTATACCTACCCCTCTGAAAAATATGAGCCAGTTGGGGTTACTATTCCCAATATATGGAAAAATAAAAACCACCAACCAGCTGGGGTTTCATGTCGATGATCAAGGGGTCAGTCAATCGGGGTGAATATCAACCTCTACCTATGGTGTACAGTACTGAAGATTCTGCAAGGTGATGTTCAAAAAACTTCGTGATGTTAATTGGTGTTTTTGAAGCCCATGAAAACTACTTCGATATACCAATGATATATCAATGATATATCACCATGTATCACCTATAAACCATAGTTATACCATATAGTTCTTGGAGTTATGTTCACCAACTGAACGCAACGACGAACGGGGAAAAACCACCTGGTAGGTCTGATATATCACTTGCTGCATTCCCAGAGGATCCATGTATGGAATATTTACCTACATTGACCCCTAAAGTAATTTGAAATAATCCCAATGTAGGTAAATATTCCAGCACCATGGATCCTTAGGGATTGAAGCCATCCCCAAAAGTACGCCGCTCGTCCACCTGAATTTCTCGCAAATGTCTTCCGTCTCTCTTCGCAGCTTCTCCGTGTCGCTGAGGATCTTTTGGTTGTCCATCCCTCAGAGTCCATGGTGACCATGGGGACTCTGTTGTGGTTATGAGAAACAAGTGGTTGGACCCAGTGGATGTCCTTCTCCTCGCGCAGGGCACTTATTATATGTATATATAAAAATTATATATATATATATATTATATAATATTATATAATTCAATATATAATATCAGATAATTCTAATACAAATTCGCACATATCGTTACATAAAAAAGTACGTACGTATGATTAATAATTACTATGAAACTACGATGCTCACCTCACTCTCCTGACGGATCCTTAAAGGCCCCGACGAATCTCTTCCATGAAATTGGCAATTTGATTTCCTGCCTTAGTAAAAAACGAACGCCGAAATCCGTTTTATGTGTCTGGTACCAGCTCCAAGAAATTTGGGGATGGGTATATACATTATATTGTACATTATATCCTATATGAATGGGATTGAATGGGTGGGAGGAACCAAAAAAGCTACCAACATCTACCAATGATTTTGATGTAAACAGCAGGGCAGGGTATCTGGATATGTCTGGATGTTGACAAAAAAGAATCATTGAAAACTATCATCAACTATAGTTCTATATAGTGCCCATCGCCCAACTCTCGTCCAACTCAGGACAGAACTGCGTCCAACCTGCGTCCCCGTTCGAGTTGGCAGATGTTCATCCCCACAGTCACATGGAACACAACGGGGATCAGCGAGTGAGGCTCCCGTTGGAGTTGGCGAAGTTGGTGAACATCATTCCAATAACTTTGGATCATGATACTTACGACTATAGTTAATGGGTTTTTTATGGGTTTTTAAAAACCAACTTGGAACTGGGGGCATAGTATGGTAGGTAATTATTCATCTCCAGGTTTTGGTCATACCGAATTTAACATTGTCCCAAAACGGCCCCGGGAATTTGTAAATGGTTGGTTCATTGATATCTCCAACTCATGGATCATGATAATCCCCAGGAAAAAAGGTAAGTCGTCGACACCGAAAATATATCATCAACCAGCCAAAAAACAAAACATGTTCATTTAATCATTTTCGTGTTTTTCGAAATTACAAGATATCGATACTCCATGTATGGAATACTTACCAGCATTTGCCCATATTTGCCCAAAAAATCGATAAACATCACCAAAGTGTAGATCAATATTCCAGAACCATGGAGCATATGGGATAGATATCCTTTTCAAATTCTAAAGTAACCCATCCACCCACTGTCCGTTTCCGTTGTCTTTTTGGGCCACGCGCACCCGATGCGGATGCTCTCTTTGTTCGCAGCCGTGGCAGCAGAGAAGGCCTGGAGTCAACGAATCATCAACTTTAAAATAACAAGGTGGTGCCCCCTAGTTATAAAATGGTTTATAAACCCCATTAACTAGTTCGATATATCACCTATAAACCATAGTTATAAACCAACTTAGCTATCTTGAGGGCACCTCGTACCATGATAATCCATGATTAATGTAGACTATATTATAGAAATCTAATCAGTGTAGACTATAGTACATTTTTTGATCCATGTCATACTGATCCGTCAAAAGTACGGAAGTGAGTAGCAATGATAATGGGTGAAAAAGTGGGTTACAATCTTACTTGTATAGTTTCCTTTACACTCCACACCTTACACTCTACAGTTTGTATACTCCACACTTTACACTCCACACCTTACACTCTACAGTTTGTATACTCGACACTTTACACTCCACACTCTACACTTTACACTCTACACACTCCACACTTTACACTCTACACTCCACACTTCAGACTCCACACTCTACACTCCTCACCTTTTATTAGACTCCGCCCTCTGCTCTCCACACTCCACACTTCACACACCACATTGCACACTCTCCACAATCCATGCATGCAATCTAGAACCAACAAAATAAAATTATGGAGGTATCCTATGGGGGTTCATACTCAGGTATTCATGGCGCGGGATTGCTTGAAACACTCTAATTTCTTCAAGGCGCAAGAGTCATACAAAGCATGACGCACGATCTCACATCTTGCTTACAGACACAGTTTTGCACAAGCAAAATCAAACAAACAAACCTCCAACAAATAAACATAGGTGCAAAATGGTGCAAATAGGAAAACAATTCGTTGAGTTTGCCTGCTGGTTTTGTGTCTAGTTTGGTTCACTCTTTTATTGCACAATACCTACTAGGTGTGGGCTGATCCGACCAGGGTGGCTGATCCGGAAATGGCCCAGATGGTGCCTGGTAGTGCCCATTGTTGCTGGTCAAGTACGGTCTTGTTAAGAAAAATAGAAACACAAACAAGAATTGGCCACAAGCTGTCAAATTAAATCATTCTCATGATATCATGCTGATCATGCTATTGTTCCCATTACACTTTACACTCCACACTAAAAACACTTTACAGTCCACATTCCACACTCCCCAATTCCCACTTTACACTCCACTCCTGACACTCCACACTGTATACTCCACACTTTACACTGCACACTCTACACTTTACATTGTATAGTCATAGATATGGATTATAACGGACAACACCAACGATAATGATCCATTACAGTAATAATAGTCAACTTTACAATATACAATGCATAATCCATTATATAAATAATTACATACATATATAATGTGTATATATATATATATATACATACTATATATACTGTATATATGAAATATATACACTCTATAAATAAATAAATAAATATATATATATACGAACTATATATGTATATACACCATATAAATATATATAGTTTAGACATCTATAGACATCTACAGACAAGCGGGAGTCTGGTCCCAGCCTTCCGAGTGGAGACGGCCTGCGTTCGGTGCCATCTTTTTCGGATGGGATTTTTCCACGGGATTCGTTCCCGTCTGTCATGGGGAAGATCTTAGTGCTGAAACTAATGGGATTTTAATAGGATTTTAATGGGACTAATATGAAAAAATGGTGGACATATTCATGGGATTTTTTGCTGGGATCTCAATGGACTTTAATAAAAAATCATGGGACTTGTGAAATCATAGTTTTTACATGTTTTTACTGGTGATTCATAATGCTACTCTAAATGGGACTTTAAAAGGACTTCAGGGGCTTAGGACTTGAAAATGGGACTTAAGTAGGACTTTTTAATGGGATATGGTGTCCAAAAATGGTGGATACCTACAAATGATCGGCCGATTCAAAAATGGGAAAGGAATCTTCACATTTTGGCTTCCCTATTTTCAGACAAACCCATGGTTGTGGATTTTTCATCTGGCTGAAAGCTGTTGGTTTCCCCGAGTTCATCCACAATCTGATGTTTTGAGCTTTGGTAACTCTGACAGAAGATTGAACACCTTATTAAACATGTGGAGGTGTTCAATCTTATTAATGGCATGGTATAAACTATGTATAGTTTAAATCAACCAAATGTTGAACACTGGTATAGTTACAAACATGTCAAAACCACTAATTTTAATGACATCTTAATCGTAGATAACTCATATTGGATGGGTGATCCGACACTATGCAGCTCCAGCCGGGAATGGGTCGCTCCTCATATCGCGACTGACTCAGCCTGGTTTCCCAGGGAAGCACCAGCTGAAGGCTGTGGTCAGATGCCACAGGTGGGAAAACTACTGGGAAAACCCCTGGATTAATTGATGCTTTATTGCTGGAAATCTTGGTTTTCTCTGAGTTCAAAGGGCAATTCCGATTCCTTGTCCACGGCTGTCAACATGAGTCTCAAGCTCTCAAACAAAGGATGCGTTTCACAGTGTGGGAGTGTGGGACTGGGCTGTCGGACCAATCTGCCAATTCTTTTTGCATCTCTTCTAACCTGAAAAGGGACCATTGAAGGCGATTTGAAAAGCCAGCAAAGGAGACACTGCTGCAAGGCTGTAGTACGATCGGAATCAGGATCATTGACCGTCATGACTCATGACCATGTTCCAAGACACCATACCAAGGGATGAAATATTTTCATCACCACTCATTGCAACTTTCAAGGCATTTGGGGGTCAAAATTGGATACTCATTAAAACAAAACGCTAACATAATAGTATATTATCTAATATTAATTACACAACATTTCATGTAAATACGAATCATATAATATCATATAAATTCATATATACATATATTTAAAAACTATACATTATAATTCCACAGAAACAAAACACCTGACTAATCTCTGTTTTTTTAGGCCTTCCATGGCCTTCCATGTATCACCAGGGCGGCACCACTGAGGCCCCAACTTTTCACGGCAGTCTTTCTCGTCCGTCAAGCCGTTCACCACCTACGAGGCTGAGCCAGGCGGTTGAGCCCGTGCTGCCTGGGGATCATCGTAGCATGTTTATCTGGTTGGTGGTATACCTATTCCCCTGAAAAATATGAGTTCGTCAGCTGGGATGATTCCCATATTATTCCCATATATCATGGAAAAATAACAAATGTTTGGAACCACCAACCAGTTATGGTTGAACAACGTTGAGAACTTAGAACAAAAACATAACAAACACGTTTGAAACCACCAACAATCACCAACCAGCCTACATTACATAATCCTATATACAACACAATACACAACTAACTGCCACAACATGATGTTTCGGATACCAACAACTATCAGTACTATAGTACTGTGGTTGTGCACCTCCGCCACAGCGTCAAAGCGCTGGTGAACGTTTTTCACTTCGCCAGAGATTCGGGCAATGGCAGTCTCACCTCGCACCGCACACGGAGACCCTGGGATGCGAATTTGCAGCAGCCAATGCTGAGACCCCAGCTACCCCAAACCTCAGCGGAAGGCAAATGGGATCAGCTTGAAACGGTCAAAAAAGCCAGAAAGATCAGTAAACTGATGGGTTTACTGGGATCCTACTCGCATGCCTAGGGATTCTTAGAGATCTTCGACATGGAGATGAACATATTTGAAATTCACCAGCAACTGCTGCTCACGGTCGCCCAGAATCATCTGGGCGTGTCATGGTATGTCTGAGTCCATGGGGCCGTGGTATACATCGCCATGCAATGGGGAATAATGATCACCAACCATGTGTTTTTCCTATGGTTTTCCCTCAGATCTTGAGCGTTCTCCATGGTTGTCCCTTGGATTTCGCGTTTCTTTTGTTTTTTTTCCATGGGTTTTCCACAAAGCTGCTGCAAGTCATCCCACCTGGTCAGTGAGACTGTGGTGTTGCAGCTGCAAGTTGGCCATTTTGGCCTCGCGAAACAGGGCTTAGAATCCTGACCCCAGCCATAGGACCAGGGGGGCCCACCGGCCCACCGGCCCAGTTTTCATCATTTCTTCTTAAAAAAGGTAACCAAAGACCAATCAAAAGGCCAAAACCTTTTTTGATACCCAATCACCAATCAAAAGTTTGGATGATTCACTGGAAGGAATCATCAAAACTTTTGATTGGTGATTGGTTCTGATAGATTCTACTGGAAGGAATCATCAAACAGATCACATCTGGGTAAATTATAATATTTCACGAACCTGAATAGTTCGGCCATTTGGGGATGATTTCCCTTGATTTCCCTTACTAACCATGATTTCCAGTGAGGTCGCAGTGAGCTCGTTATAATTTACCCAGACATGTATCCTTTCGAATTTCCGGCCTCCAGCTCTGCTTTCATAGGAGCCACCTGAAATTCCGCGTAGAGGTTTGGCGGCCATTTTTGGCGATGATTCCACCGTGTTTCCCAGATCTTTTGCGAAATCCCAGACATCAACCAACCTTTATTAGTACTAATTATCTATGATACTATTTAATATACTATTATTATCTATTCTTATACTTTTATTAAGTATACTATTATTAATTATACTATTATTAATTATACTATATTATACTATTATTATTGTTCTGATTATTCTATATGTATACACCTCTGAACCGGGGTGTCTCTCTGCTAGGTCCATGTCCATCTCTCCATATCTGCCATCTCTGAAGTGGCACCTCGCGCAAGGACTTTTCAATGCCTGGGGACCCAGAGACGTCCGTTGATTGACCAAAGGCTTCATAGCTTCTGGAAATCACAACATTGAAACCTAGGAAATCAATTTTTTGACGGATAGGAACCTATATAAGTATTAGAGATATATGTACAGTATAGATGCTGTCCAATTGAAACATAGCTTTATAATTGATAAATAGGAAAAGCCATCTATACATAATATGGAATTTCCAGCTGTCATGTTTGACCACAACTAGCTACCTTTCATCCAAAGGTTACAGCAAAGAGTCTCAAGGATGGTTTCCTAAAGAACATCCCATGAGCGCTTAGCCAAGGGGTCAACATGGATATGTCGCGGGGCAAACAGGGTAAAAGGGAAGCTCAGGGGAGTAGGTGGTTATTATAGACACCACACAAACAACGTTAAAAACAAGGGATGAAACATTGAACACCATCATCAAATCGTAACAACCAACATTCTAGCATATATATGTATACACATACGTATAGAATGTATGCGTAACATTTACCATTTCTTCCCAGAATTGGGCACCCTCAAAAACACATCGCAAACAGCGATTAAACACATATTTCACGTGGGAACTTTTTTAACAGAAAGGGACGATCTCAGTCCCCACGTCTGGATGGATGAGGTAAAGATAAATATAAAAAGTTCTAAGTAAAACAATGCTAAATAAATGGAATTTGTAAAAATGAATATATAGTGTTACTAAAAACATGATTGAAGGACACTTGGCCAGAACCAAGGGGTACACTCCTATGAATGCTTTCCAAATCTGCTACCATCATCCCACGTGGCCGATGCACTGAGCCGTATCGCTCTTGAAGAGGGTCTCTTTGGAAGTCTCATGCAGCTGCCTGGCACAGGGAGAAGGTTGTCATTCAATGCACATCCTCAGCAGCACCATTCATAAAGCCCGCATGTATAGTGTTGAGGAGCTTTGTCTGAAAATAGGGTACCCCCAAATCTGATAGTTTTATCATGTGTCATGTGTCAATTTGCCCCATGAAAATTGCTATACTGGGGACAAGCGACCATTTTCAGACACACCCGACCCCAAAGAGCACCAGAAACATGACAACTCATCACAGGTCAGCAGCATGTTTGACTTTCGTATCCCAAAAGGCAAACTTTACCACTTCTGATCTGCACTTTCAACTGTTTGCGCTTTCAACCTCCTGACACAAATTAATGAGCTGGTCTAATCAGTCTCATCCGAGGGATGGAACATCACAATTTGAAACCTCCAACCAGTCATTCAATTCGATCTTGGGACATCTTGGGAGAGGCATCTTGGGACATCTTGGGACATCTTGGGACATCTTGGGACATCTTGGGACATCTTGGGACATCTAGGGACATCTTGGGACATCTTGGGACATCTTGGGACATCTTGGGACATCTTGGGACATCTTGGGACATCTTGGGACTGGACGTATGAAACCCTTGAAATCACGAACAGAGAGAAACACATGCCAGACGCTCTGCAAGTGCGTCAAGTCATGCCTCGAGGTGACGTGGCAACATCGATGTAGTCAGAGTCAAAATTGGGTTTCTCCAAAAAAAATGATTTATTTTGAATTCTTTGGGGGGCTCTTCAAATGGGGGATCGGCGTCACCATGGCTCAAGCTATACTAAGTCCTGGCCATGACTCAATGGCTGAGTGCTGCGCCGGAGGGAGTCCAGTGCACTGCGGTGCTGTAGGTAGGCCTCTTCCTTCGAGTTTTTGAAACGTCGAGATCTCAGAGACGATCAGTTTGGATCATTGGAATAGAACCATTGAACTGCGGAAGATAGGAACATTTAACCGTTTACAGTAATGGTCGTAGTGTGTCGACACATATATAACATTCAATGGCTTGATTTCAAGGAAAAAAGAAAAGAAAGGGTTGAAATCAGGTTAATTACTTTGACCGCAAATAGAAACGGGCTTCCTGTTTCACTTTCCCCTCCATCATTCTCCGAATATTTGAACAACAGGTTTTTCCATTTTCTGCAATGATCTTCGCATAGTAGGTATTCCTACAATGGACCACAATTGTCTCGGTTCAAGCACATAGCATATACTATATGTATATATAATTATCATATTGTATATTGTGCAAACCAAGAGAGCATTTTCCATACTCGCGTCCATGGTGTTTCTATGTGGTTCTATGACTTGGAAGATGGGCCCTTTTGAAATCCCCAAATCTGCTGGGCTTTTGCCTCTCCCGTCCAGGTGCATCAAAGTACAGCAATAACAGGTCCTTCTGCGACGTAAAGAATCGCACTTGAGCGAGCTGAACCTACAAGGTAGATCAAGGGTGCCCGCAATGGCCAGCCGGAACCATGGGCCCCAACATTTTAATCGCTTACCTTCATAATGGAGGTTTCCTGAAATGGGGCTAATTACCCCTAAATCATCCATGTTAATGGGATTTTTCATTATAAACCAACCACTTTGGGATACCACCATTTATGGAAACCCCCATATTTTATCCGCATTTATAGCACACGATTCAAGTTTTAAAGTATTAAAGTATCCAATGAAGGCTGGAGAAACCTAAGGTTGACCCATCTAGTACCTATCCTGGTTGGCGCTTTCAACCCATCTCATCACCCCAAAGATGATGGTTCCAACAAAAATGACCTCCCCAACCAGTCATCCAATCTTGGGCCATCTGGGACTGGAAATCATAAATCCTTGAGATCATCTATAGATATCTATAGTATATACAGTATATAAATGTAGCCATTTGGAAATCACCATTGACTGGTATATCTTATAACCAGGGTTGGCCTATTTAACCAGGGGTTTGTGACGTATCCAAATGGGATGTTGGAAACTATATTGAATTCTTCAGAAACCATATTGAATGCTTCAGGAACTATTTTGGATTTGGGACAACTATGAGCTGTGACTGTGACTGAGACTTAACTTATGCATTGGAAGCTGCACATGATATGTGCATGATACTTGGGAATGCTTTCCTACATCTGACTATTGCATACCGCCACATGGCTAGATACATGTTCCTGGCTTCTGCGCTTCTGAATGGCCGAGCATGCGCGGTTGTACACTCTACTATATTACTCAAAAACTGATAGATATACTATAATGATTG
>Ga0126342_10010121_pt1 | contig 16869 bp, 20 predicted proteins | sample Cyp1metagenome_FD_92528 | JGI IMG/M metagenome (GOLD analysis project Ga0126342, IMG submission 92528) | Coral microbial communities from Lord Howe Island, Old Settlement Bay, Australia - Cyphastrea 1 metagenome | ecosystem: Host-associated > Invertebrates > Cnidaria > Coral ... | reverse complement strand
CTCGGATGAGATGAAAACAGTTGAACTTACTTTGATGACATGTGAGAAGAGATGGGATGAGATGAGAAGAGCTGAGATGAGGTTAGACGAGCTCATATGCTTTGAGATGAGATGAAGTGTGAAGTGTGAAGTGCAAGTGTGAAGTGTGGAGTGTGAAGTGCGAAGAGTGCAGTGTGAAGTGTACGGAAAGTCTTCGCTTGGCGGTGCCTTGCGCCGGGGTTGCGCAGTTCATGTTCTTGGACAACATCTGTGCAGCAGCTTCGCGCAAAGCACGCACCCACGGGCCTGGCTGGCTCACGGCGCATGCAAGTTCTATAGATGAGAAAGCTCTTATCTTACAGTATCCCTAAGGCAACTTCCGCCCCGCCTCGTGCGGGTACTACTGGTAATTGTAATTATATACTTAACATTATTTAACCTTGCTGTTTATTGCAATAAGACGGGGGAACGCTCTGTCATACGGGCAGTGGCCCAGGCATGGTTGCTTCGAGCACACTCGGCTCGATGGGCTCCATGACCTCCATGAACTCCATGGTCAGCTCCCTTCTGGTTCATCGCCCAATGAGGAACAGAGCGAAGCCGGATCCCAGCCTTTTGGCGATTTCGGAAGCTTGATCCAAAGCGCTGCACTGCATCCCAGGTTGAGGCGAGACAGCTCCACATTCAGAGCTCAATTCCGTCCCAGCTTCCACTTGGCTCCTCCAGTGGCTCCACCTAGGAACTGGTCAGCGTTCTGCAGAATTGCGATACGATCGAGGATTTGAGCGGCCTAGCACCATCATAACCGCACCGTTGCCTTGTAGAAAGCTGCTGATATTGGTATATATTGGTATGGCCCGTGGCTTTGTAGATTCTGTAGCCAGCACTGTATGTCTTTGCGTTTGGAGCATTTCGGAATATGATGGAATATGTAGAAGTGAAGGCAATACATTTGGCTTGCGCAGAACCAATTTCCTTGGGAAGAGCTAGCGCCAAGGATCCTTGCGTGAAAATTTGGAGGGTCAACTTCCGGAAGGACTTGAACTGCCTGAATCTCGAGGTCCATCTGGTCTATTAAGTGTGACTCGGCAGCCAATCTCGGATGGACAAATTGCAAAAAGAAGTGAAAACAGTAGCAGCATAGATGGGAGAGAGAAAACTGGTAAACGTCAGGGATTACTGTAGTGCTGGTGAAACCTATTGCAACGCTGTCGGTTGCTGGTTTCAGCCCCAGCTGGAAACTGACCCACAGCTATAGCGCTCATATGATTGTATATGTATATGTATACTGTATATGTATTATATATATATGTGTGTGTATGTAAATGTAAATGTAAATGTAATTGTAAATGTGTATGTATATGTATATGTATATGTATATGTATATGTATATGTATATGTATATGTACATGTATATGTATATGTATATGTATATGTATATGTATATGTATATGTATACGCATGCAAATTCATATGTACATGTACATGTATATGTATACGTATACGTATATGTATATGTATCTGTATATGTATATGTACATGTAGATGTAAAAGTTTGATGTAGATGTAGATGTTTGATGTAGATGTATGTATGTATGTATGTGTATATATATATGTATATCTATATATATATGTACATGTACATGTACATGTAGATGTGTATGTACATGTCCATGCATATGCATATGCATACGTATACGTATATACGTATATTCCAATGCGTATGCAAATGTGTTGCATGTATAGGTAGACGTCATATTTATAGCGCATGTTTTCCTCTTTCAGGTCATGTTTTTTCTTGCATGTGCACAGCTCAGCTCATACACTTGCTCTTCCTTAGATGGTGGTGTGGATGAGTGCATCGCTCCCAGGAATCCTTCTAGCTTCTGCTGCCGTGACTTGGTTCATGGGAGTTTCGGGGTTCCCAAATGTTCATGAGATTCATCTTCACATATCTTCACATCTCAATCCCGAGAACCATGGGACTGGCATGGGCATCACGTACAGGTGCGCGGGGTCGGAGAGTCTAGACTTGATACTCCTGAAGGGACAAACCTAGGCTGTTCCGTTGCGTCCATTGTACAGCAGGCCTTCAATCAATTTTAATCGGCCAATCTTCTGCTGCAACTCGGGCATTCCTCAGGCATTCCTGGCCACATTTTTTAACCAGCCAGCGGCATATTTCTGTACTCTGGTTCTTGCTGTCATGATCGTGCTTGTCATCTTGACAGGGTATTCATATATATATATATGCATATATACAGGGTATTAATTACATAATTATGTATATACGCACCAACACACACACACACACCAAATGTTTGATTCTTTGGCCAATTCAAACCGACCTGCAACTTTGAAAGCTTGGTGTTGGTGGTGTTTTCTCAGAAAAAATCCTACACACACATGGCAAGGTGACAGGGCGTGACATGTCAATATACTATGCCGAAGCCGTGCAGCATGCAGCAGAATGCTGCAGTGCAGTTTGTCCATTGGGGCCAGCTAGAATCTTGATACAGCGATCTGACTACGAAATGTAAAAAGGTTGACTGAGTTCCTTACAATCAGAATGAGATCGTGCACTTTCACTCATGAAATTTGGATAAATTTCGATGTGCGGCTACAATTTGCTACAATGGCACCATAGTCGGTGTCAACAAAATCAAAGACTCCGGCAAACCACTTTTGCACGCGATTTTACCAAGTTGAATTTCATGTCACTTTTGCCTACCTTCAGTTTGCATTCTGTTTGGTGTCTTTCACCGTTGTGGATGTTATGTCGGAAGGTGCCGTGCAACTCGGACTGTGAAACCTGAACGGAAGGATTGAAATGGAGGTGCAGCGGGGCAAGGAAGTGTGGCAGGTGAGGTAGGTGTGGCAGGATGTTATTCCACTTTTGCGCAACCCGTGCTTCAAATTTCTGAACAAAATGTGACCAGCCTTTTAGCCTTTGCTTGCCGATTCAGTCTAGCAGAGTCTAGCATGTACAGCTAGAAAGCAACTGTAGCTTTTCCCGCGCTAATTAATTTCAGCTCGTGACAAGAGAGGTGCCAGATTTGCAGTCCATGCATTCCATGCATTCCGGCCGGGGATGGCCAGTGTGTCTCCTGGCAGACAGATAGGGACAGGTGATGCCAATGTTCGCTGAGTCCCTTCACCTCGAACAGCACGTCTTTCACACTTGAAGTTGTTCGAAGTTTTGCATAATTTTGTTTTGGTATATTGTGAGTTGTTGTGGTTCTGGTATGTTCTGGCCAAATGCAGCATTTTACGACGTGTTACTTACAGCAGTGTCAGTGATGATGGGCAGCTTCACAGTGCTTGATTTATTTTGTCTCACCCAAGTTCGCCATGGGCAGTGCTCATGAGCCTTGCCAACGCAGCCAGACACCCAGGGGAAACGAGGGAGCAGAGGGAACACCGAGGAAAGAGGAGATGATGGGCTGGAGGGTGCCTTGTAAGACGACTTATGTATTATTAGATACTATTTGATACTTTACTTGAGTAATCTTTTATGATTTATGATTCTGATGTTTTATCATGTCTTGTGTTGACTTATGTTTCTTGTTGTGAATGTGGGACTTCGCAGCGAAGGTCCCACTGACAGCGGAGCAGTGGATCGACCACCACCAGGTGGCGGTGTCGAATTGGTCCTTTCAGTCGTACCGGAGCGGCTAGAAGGGATGAACAGTTGTGACATGTTGTGACATTGCTTTCTTCCAGATACTTCAAGGAGTGGGAATGACAGGGCGTGGCTGACAGTTCCATTTGATAATCCCAGTGCTGCGGTTGTTTGTGATGTATCGGCTTGCCCCAACATTTTCTGAGCAAAATCATGGGCAGGCCACTCACGTGCCAGCCGCGATGCTTCTGGAGGCACAGCAGGTTTGGGTGTTGGAGTCTGCACACGCCACTCATGTCACCTAGAACGCACATCGGACATGCAACAGGACACCACACGTACATCATTTATGAGGCCGTGCGGCAGAGATCATTGCCAGCTCGCCAGAGAGGCAGAAGCTTGAGATGCAGGCAGCTGGGTCATGTTTCATTAGTGTTTCATATATATTGTTTTAATGTATTTCTTAAACTTCTTATCACGAGGTATCACAACGCATTGGCCATGCAAGCAGGGATACGGTTTCTTTTTTGAAGTCGGCTTTCTTGGCGTGGGCAGGGTCACCTGTGGGACTGAAGGTCGATAGGGGTTGTGTCGGGTTTTGCCGTCTTGGGGGTTGCATTCGGCTTGAGGTACAGCTACACCGCTCTGCACAGCAATGCAACGAAGCCTTGGCCATTTCCAGACATTTGGCGGAGGCACCACAGCAGCAGGGTCACCCAGAGCCCTGCAGCACAAGGAATATTCAAAAGGGCACTGACATGAGCAACGGACAAAATTAGCGAAAGACTAAAGTAGTAGGCAGTGGACTTGGGATGTTCAAATTTGAGTGAAAACCCCTCCACAACCGATAGGGGACCACCCACTTACCGATGCCCTATTTTACACATATCATGGAAATACAAACCTTCACGACCGATAGGGGACCACCCACTTTGGCCATGTCCATTGGGAGTAGTAAGTAATTTGTCTGCCACTCATATGAAGGGTTTGTTACATCAAACTATCAAACTTTCAGGATTTCGATTCCTTTGGCGCTCGAACTATCTCTCACAGTCATTGGCACTTGTCTTTATTTTCTCATATTTTCTCACAGTGTTTCAAGAATATTTTAAGACAATTCGTTTCTTCATGCTTCTTCCAAGGTCCCAGGAGCCAGCAACATGGATGGGGCTTGTGCGAAGAGAGCTGGCAGTAGCTTGGTGTATGCCGTCACTGGGGCCGTGGTGGGGTCTACGGGCTTAATTTGAATGCCAATGAATGCCATTTAACTATGCGTCCAAACCAGGCTAATTACTAATGAAATCAATGGGCTTAATACATCTTAGTTCCAGGGGTGGCAGGAACCAGTGGTCTCTTGGGCTTTGAAAAAACGATAAAAAAAACGATCCATACCAAAATGCGCCCCACCCCAAGATAAGGTCATAGTGACGCACATTCCAACAGATCAAGGATGCCGCATGAATGCTGCACGGTATGTAGATAGTTCGAGGATAGTTCGAGGATATTCAAGGATGATCCGCAGAGGAAATCCATGTGCCTCAGTATGCCTTAGTGCCCCCTTATCGTGAGACGCGTTTAAATGTATTGGAGCTATTTGAGTCTCACGAAGAGAAAGTTATTTGTGCATGTTTGGCTCTATGAAGTCTATGACTCTTTGTCTTCTGAGGAGCTGGATGAACGGCTCTCGCGTCAGCTGTTGAGATTGCAGAGCCAGACAGACCGCGTCATGGAGGTTTTTGTCACATCCCTAGTAGCATCCTCAGTGTTTGGATGGCTGTGGTGACCATGGTGCATTAAACGGCGTAAGAATCGTAAGGCGTGGTTGGTACAAGTTCCCCGAAAGCTCTGAAGAGCCGGTACCCAGCAAAGTTCCCGCAGTGCAGGCCACGTTTGTTTTTGACGCTGACCGCAGCCATGTTCTCATTTGTGTGAGGAGGGGAAGGTGGCGCAAGTGATGTCAAAGCAGCGGCTGGGCACAAGTTGGTGATGGAAGGGATTGGAATTTGCATGTTGCCCTTGGTGCAGATCACCTGGACCTCTCAAAGGGGTAAAGTGGATGTAGTCTTGCACAGCATGGCGGCAGATGGTTGCATCACACCTTGGCATCAATTCCACCATTGATGGATTTTGACAGTGTGGCTTCAGGCCTCTCACTGAGTGGCGCCTGGCTGAGCTGGGTGCCAACATCAAGGGCTTGCAGGAGCAGTTGGAAATGCAGGCCAGGCATGGCCAGGCTGCCAGGTATGGCCAGGTCGTGGCTAGGTCATGGCTAGGTCATGGTCATGGCACGGCTGCAGGCGAGACGCGGTGATGCGGCAGATGCGAGGCTGCAGAGGCGAAGCCAATTCCATGCCTTCGTCAATACCGAAAAGGCTATGGCATATGAAGCTATACTGAGTATTACTGCACATAAATAATAATAAAACTAATAAATGGTAATAGATGTATAATATATGCCCCAAGAATTCCTTGATATCATTGTAGGATGGGTCATCCAGTTTTTAAGCAGTTTTGCTCGGCTTGAATCAACGAGCACCATCTTCCAGGTTCACCACCATTTTTCAGTCAGAGCTTAGAAAGTTGCACATCGAGGCACCAGACCCGTGCAAGTGATGCATGTTGATGTGTTGTTGGATTTGTTGGGGGGTAGCCAGCTGTTGTAGTACACTTTTATGATTTATGACAGTTACATCAGAACTGTGGATCCAGGTGCCAAGTCCGGCCGACAAGCCAAGCCCCACTGGCCTAGACACTTCAGCTGCATAGAAAGCCAAACAGTTTTGGTCTTACGTACTCACGTAGTGCGGGCCTTGAACACCATCCAGTCCTGAAGGCTTTGAAGAGCCGGATAGTTTGTTTTTGTTCCCCTTTGGTTTGGCCCAATGGCAATGGTTTGGGTGTTCTGAGTTTTGGGACACGTGGCCGAGGAAGGCACTGACGCATTGAAGGATGCTATGTTGGCCAGTCTTCGCGAGGATGAAGCAGGTGGGGGCCTAGCTTTCGCTGAAGAGATTTTATTGTGGCATTTGGGTGTATGGGATACTGGTCCAATGTGGTCCAAGATGGCTTTGGTGGTCTCTGGTGTGTGATGTGAGTGAGGACCTTCAGGAAGTTCGGTGTCTTCTGAAACCGAAAAAGGGAACGCTTTTAACTTTCAACCCACAAATCTGGCAGACTTGCACGCATATCAAGAGCAACAAACTGATTGTGGCAACATCAGAGGCCACTGAACTTGACATCAGAGGCCACTGAACTTGAGATCAGATCAGATCAAGATTCATTAGACACAGAACTCAAACCGCCCAAACTCCCAAATCATCCAAATCGCCCAAACCGAACCACATTCTATGTGCTTGGCATGGCATTGCAGGAGCCCAGCCGACCATTTCTTTACAGGTGACCGGAGGGGGATAATGTCGGACATGGTTTCCACCTCCTGGCAGGATAGTTCTCCGATAGTCACATAGACCACGATTGTAATTGGAGGCACGTGCTGCGTGCCCTGTGAACTTTTGCAACAAGGATCTGCTATCAGTCCATGTTCCGCGCATCTTCAAACAGAGGCAAAAACAATCAAAGAGGATCAAATAGGTATATATATATATTTAATATATATATATATATATTTGTAGGTATAACATCTATAGTACAAGAACTGGAATATATATGCATATCATATCATATTATAGAATTGCATAGCTATGTGCAAAAGCCACTAGAAATATAGCAGGGATGTGGACTTTGTGGATATGACTGATATGAGATTGACGTATGACGTGCAAACCGTGCAAGGAGAAGTCCAGGATCGACTCCAAGCTCCGCCGCATGGACGGAGCCCTCGAGGCCTTGAGCTCTTCCGTGGCCTCCATGGCCTCCGAGCACCGGACCCTGAAGTCGGAGCTGGAGAGCACGGGAAAGAGCCTGAAAGATCTGCAAGAACAGGTGGGCACCACCGTGGGTTCCCTCAAACAGAAACGTGACTAATCACATCCACTTACAGATCTTACATGATCTTACTGCATCTCAAAATATCTGACACTGAACACTGACGTGCTGTCCCATGATCATCCTTTGGAAGGATGTGAATGGCCATGGATGCAGTAATCAGCTGGTTTGCATCTCACGGCGTCACGGCGGTCAAAGGAGATCACCCCACCGCGCAACGTTTCCAGGCGTTGCAGGTGGAAAAGGAGAGGTCCGATGCGGCCAAATGCCAGGACAGCGAACTCGGCCGAAGCACTTGAGTTGAAGTTTGGAGAGTTTGGAGATGGACATGTTGATTTTTTTCCGAAATATTGTGATGGTTGGTTGATCAAACTAATAGTTTTCAGAGGGTTGATACCAACGACCAGTTGATGGCTGAGTATTTCAATGGATTACACAAATCTAGCTTTGCTGGATACGGGGTCATGGAGAATGGGTTGATTTGTTGAGCTTAACCATGCTTAACCATTAATCTTGCTGGCAAATATTGCTAGATAGTGGGCTGACCTCGGGTTGACCACTGCTAAGGATGGTCACAATTCAATATGAGCTGCTCTGCACCGGCTGCAACTCCGAAATTCGCCATCGCGGCTCAAGCCCTCCAAAGGAGGGGCAGGCAGTGTTGAGGTGCAGTAAACCCGGCGAACTAAACAACCCACAGAGCAGTTGCATGATGTACCATGACCTACATGATGCAACCATGATACAAGCATGGTTTCATGAATCCAGAGTGTCATGAGAATCACATGATAAGAAGTCCGGTTGCTTGATGATTCCAAACTCCGATGGTAGTTGTTGACAACTGCTGTAACGGCATGACCCTGTCATTTTTAATGCCAACTTATCAAACTTGAGGCAAACCATGGCAAACCATGGCAACCCGACACAGCTCTTTGGCCATAACCAATGAAAGGTACTTGAAACAACCCACCAATCAACAACCATCCTGGGAATGTGACGTAGCCAACCATTAGGGAGCTTGATTAAGTACACCAAAGTCACCATGAAACTGCGAACATCATCTAACAATCAGCAGTAGCTTAAAACATGGTGATTTTAAACTTCCAGATGAGTGAGGGTACACCTGATATACTTTGTTCCTTCCACCAGTTGGTCAACAGTTCAACTTGTGATAACGACGACCTGCCCATGTGATGGGCATTGAGAATTCCGGTTCAGAGCAGCACTTGGGGCAACTTCCATGGACTTGCCCGGCTGCGTGCCGGTGCTCCCCGGCAAAGTGCCGTCCGGTGCGTCCGGTGCGTCCGGTGATGCGCTGACTGCGGTGGTGGAAAACGACCTGCCAGCAGCGATCCAGTTGCAGATTGGCACGGAGGTGAAGGTCCTCTACCCCGAGGGACGGCACAGCTTCCAGATGAACCTCTCCCAGGCGTTGGTGGGGTCCTGTTGGGTTTGAACCAATCCAGGGCAGTTGATAATTGTGCAGTGTCACCCAGCAGTGTTGGCCATCATTAAATAACAATTCCTATTAATCAACTAATATTAACCAATGATTAGCCAATACTGACCACCAACTGACCCAACTAATTAAGCAACACAACATTCTTTAACCAGGCGGATCGTTCATCGTCCACTGCAGTTCCACTCAGGTGACGGAGCCAGGCGGTACGGTGCAGATCTGCTTGCGGGACGAGCCAAGGATCTCTGGCACAGACAAGGTCTTGTTTGGTGCGCCAAGGATCAAGGACAGGCTGCTGGAAGCACCAGCTGTTGCCTTTCTTGGGTGGTGGCTGGGACAATTGCTGGGATTCCATGTGCTAGTAAGTGTGCTGGGATCCAAGTCACCTTGTTCGTTGGATATCCGGTGCTAATCAGTATGATTTCTTGTATTGTTGGCTGGATATCCAACTTTATTGTTGGCAATGATTGTCAACACCAATTCAGCAGCATCGTCTCTCCAACTTTGTTGTTGGCAATGTTTGATTGACAGCCATAGTCTCAGGAGTCTGCCTGCTTCACGTTGAGAGCCGGTTTCGCCTTTGGATCCTTCGGTGAAGAGGTCTTGGAGTTCTTGCGCCTGGAGCAGATGGAGGTCCACCGAGAGCGGGAGCTGAAGAAGGAGCGCCACAGCAACCGTGAACAGGTGAGCCAAATGCCACATGGCGCGTTGGGTCAAGGCTTTAACCAGCAAAAATGGAGGATAATAATCAACAATAATAGGTAAAACAATGGTTAATGATGGTACAGCAGGGGTACAGGGTGAACTGACCCACAGCCACATCAAGGATTTGGTCTTAGGAGATGTCACCAACAATTGCCACGACCTCGTGGCAGAACTGCCTTTTTGTTTAAAGAAACATATTGGGAGGGTTACTAGTGACCAGCATGGGCATGGCTTTTGACAGCGAGAAAATTGGATATCACCAGTTGAATCCCATCCAGTTGAGGAGCGCGAAAAGATGCTGCAGGAGCAAGTGGAACTCGAACGGAAGAACGGTTTGCGTTTTGGGTGCCCCTACTATTTCTCCGCCATGCTCTGCAGTGCTGTGGGCTTGGGACTGTGCGCGTGTGCGTCCATAATTGCAATTCGGAATGCTTTTACGGTGTCATTTCTGAGTGTGGTGTCCGTCTTCTTTCTGGCCGTGTTGCTGTTTTTTGGTCTCATGGCTCGCACTCGTGGCGCGGTGTTCCATCTGCAGTCTTTGAGGTTGCTGTCCTATCACTGCCCACTGGTATGCATGATCCTGGGATCCATTTGCGTGATTACAACGGTGATCTTTTCATTGATTGATGGTTTCTGGTGGTCAGCGCTGATTGCAGTGCCAGCATTTTGCTATTTGGGTTGGATGAAGTGGCGCTTCTGCAGTAATTCAATGGAAGAAGAGCAGGAGGCTAGTATGGAGATCGATGCTCAAAGGGTAGCTGACCGCACCATCGTGTTCCATGGCAGTATCCTCAAGGGAAGGGGAAGGCCATGTGTGTGCAGCTGGCCTGGAAAGTATGCATCTGCTTGGGATGCACTGGTGCAATTTAGCCGCAATGGCGACCTCAGCGCAGCTGTGGTCTTTCTGCCTCAGGGCTCTGAGAACTTTGGGAGTCACGACCCAATCCCAAAGGCCGAAGGGATAGAAGGGGACTGCTGGTGTGACCCCTTGTATGGAGAGAAGAAGCCCTGGGGTTGTCGCTGGTGGAGCAAGTGGATAGCAAACATCGAATTAGCAATGAAAGAAGGTGCCAATCTGCACGTCTACTTCTTCAAAGGCATGAAAGGTAAAGGCAAAGTTGAAGATTTCTCAACTGCTGGTAGAGAGCACTTGCAGCGAGAAGAGATACAGCTCAAGAAGAAGGAACATTTCCCGGAGTCACCGGAATTTAAGGTGGCACTTGAAGGTGGCATCCAAAAGCTTTCGAAGGAAGTTCGTGCAGATGCCTCTTCACAGTACTCGCGGGAAGTGGATCGGCTGTTCCTGGCCTGGCTTCCAGATGAAGAGCGCAAGGTCATAGAGGTGTGAAGCCCCTGGCTGATCAGCTTGTTAGGGCTTCGGAATCGCTATATCTGATTGTTGGAATTGTTGAACTCTTGTTGCCTTCATCCTCCCATATTCCTCATTTTGGTCACTGGCATAAACCATAATTCAACGTAGAACACCATATTCGTCACTTTGATCAGTCGTGCGAACCTTCAATTGTTAGTACTACCCACCGTTTGTTGTGGGAATGAAGATCTCAACCCATGCAGGCGGCTGAAGGCCTTGGAAATTCTCAGAAGGCCGAGGTTGCATGGCTGAAAAGGAAAGGGTACGACTACACGGAGATGGAGGTCGACGTCAGCCAGTGGATTGGGGAGCAGGCCATATGGCAGTGGGCTGCAGATGAGCCATGACTTTGGCCAACTTGAGCAGTGAGAGTTCTTCTTGTCGATTCAGTTCTGCTTGGTTCTATTTGGGATTTCTCATGGGTTATGGAAACCAAAGAAAACGCATGGATCAATCATGATGATCAGCTGGATTGTTTCTGGTTCAGTGATTATTATGACACAAACTCAGCTGTAAACCGGCGAGTATAGAACTCGCAACCGCGATTTTTTTGAACCTCCCAGTTCCAGAGGTGAACATCAGAAATGCCGCCATTGCCAGTTTTAAGCTTTAAGTTTTAAGTGAGCATCCACAGAGACAACTCATTTGCAACAATCCCTTCCCCGCAACAATACCGACAGCCCGCCTTAAGACAGCGCCCGCCTTAAGACAGCCGGTGTTCTGTGTTTATAAATGCGCCCTGATGAAACCCTGATTGATATTTGTGAATCTGTTGATTTGGGGCTTTGCTTAGCGAGGGGTGTTTGATATGAACAGCTATCTGTTGTCGACCACAGTATCATCGACCGTGGACAACTACTATCATCAACCAACAGTGTTAATGGTTTTCGTCATTGTGTTTGGTTATCATAAACCATCAGCCATAATCATGATTGGTCAATGAGTCAATGACCACCATCATGATCACGAGAATGATCATCATCAACACCACCAACCACTGATACTGCAACCATCGCGGCACGGGAAGGGATGATCCGGTCGCACCATTGTGCAGCTTCCATGGCCAAGCCATGGGAATCGCGGAGATCAAAGAGCTGCGCCAATGGCTTCAGCTGTCCACGGGTTGCCACAGCCCTTGTCATGGACGAGTGCTTACCAAGCGCGAGCGGGTGAACAGTAGCCCTGAAGGTAAGCTGATCAACCTTCACAAACCTTCACAAACCATCAGAAAAGCCATTAATTTGGGACATTTTGGGACCAGTCAACCGTTTCCTAACCACTTTTAAACTGTCATGTTAATAATGAATTATCCGTAATCTCGCCATTGAAAAGCCACTGTTGACCATTGTAGAACAGATTATCAGCCATCATTCCCTTCAACCACTATTAACCACCTAATCAGCTTCTCAATCATCACAACTCGAAGCCACCCGCTTGTCGCCCGTAGGATCGAGGAGTTCAGGCTGGGGTGGAGCCGAAAGATGGGTGCAGCGATCATCATCATCATCATCATCATCATCATCATCATCATCATCATCATCATCACCATCATCAGCATCATCAGCATCACCACCATCACCACCATCACCACCATCACCACCATCACCACCATGACCATGACCATGACCATCATCACCATCACCATCATCATCATCATCATCACCATCATCATCATGATCATGATCATCATCATCATCAGCATCACCATCATCATCATCAGCATCACCATCATCATCATCATCATCATCATTCATCATCATCATCATCATCATCATCATCATCATCATCATCATCATATCATCACCACCATCATCACCATCATCATCATCACCATCATCCTCATCATCAGCATCATCATCATCACCATCACCATCAGCATCATCATCATCATCATCATCATCATCATCATCATAATCACCATCATCACCATCATCACCACCATCATCATCATCATCATCATCACCATCATCATCATCATCATCACCATCACCATCATCATCATCATCATCATCATCATCACCATCACCACCACCATCATCATCACCACCACCATCATCATCATCATCATATCATCACCAGCATCATCACCATCACCATCATCATCACCATCATCATCATCATCATCATCACCATCACCATCAGCATCATCATCATCATCATCACCATCATCAGCATCACCATCATCACCATCACCATCATCATCATCATCACCATCATCATCATCATCACCATCATCATCATCATCATCACCATCACCACCACCACCACCATCATCATCATCATCATCATCATTCATCATCATCATCATCATCATATCATCACCACCATCATCACCATCATCATCATCACCATCATCCTCATCATCAGCATCATCATCATCATCACCATCACCATCAGCATCATCATCATCATCATCATCACCATCACCATCATCATCACCATCATCATCACCATCATCATCATCATCACCATCACCATCATCATCATCATCACCATCATCACCATCATCACCATCATCCTCACCATCACCACCATCATCATCATCACCATCATCATCATCATCACCGTCATCATCATCATCATCATCATCATCATCATCATCATCATCACCGTCATCGTCATCATCATCATCATCATCATCACCATCATCATCATCACCATCACCACCACCATCATCATCACCACCACCATCATCATCATCATCATCATCAGTGAAACTATGGGCATATAGACAAACAATTTTAATGGTTGATTTGTAGTTCCCAAGAACTTTATATAAGGTAGCAATTCTCATCTGCGATTGAACTTACCAATGAAATGATACTCAGTCTCCACGGTGGCATTGCTGTGGATCTGAGATGGCTCATGGAGATCAGCAACCAAAAAAAAACACCCAAAATGTATCAAATGTATAGTTTTCGGAATGAAAGCACTAGAAAATTTCGCGTCACTTTCCGAAACACAAACCATTTACAGCTTGATTCTTGATCATGTTGTTTTGATCTATTTTGGAGCAACCAGAGATTGATCGGCGTAGGCTTTACATACACACGGTACGCGTAAATACAAGCACGCAAATGGAGGCGAGCGCACACAAAAGCATATCTGGTGTAATGTGTTTGCTCCAAGCAACCCCACACACACACAAACACAAAAAACGCGCACAGATATGCACATACACAAAAGATTCTGTTTTTCTCGAAAACCTGGTTCATCATAGTGAATCATCAGGATTCGCTAGTCCCTGGTTTATTGGGGCTATTTTAGCCCCTGATCAATGACAACAATCAATGATCGTGATCATTTTGTACAAACCTATTCTATAGATACTATAAGTGGATCCACGCGTATTGATACTGTACTTCGTTTCATGGGAGTCAGGGAAACAAGATTGAACCGATTCTCAGCAGCGGGTCATTGGGGTGATTCCCTATAATCAAGCACTACTAAGAACACTGGCTGGTGGCTTTAAACATTTTCTATTTTCCCCAATAATTGTTGGTTGACTAACAGTTTTGGGATGGTTTCCGATAAAGTAACAGTTTTGCACCTTAATACCATGCTGATATTTTTTATGCGCCATGAGATGATTTTGCCAGAAGAACCTCAAAGTGACCCGGCAAATTGACGCTGGCGTCATGGACGTTGTGCCCATGACGAAAGGAGATGCACCTGTCAAAAGCTGAGGAGAAGGCCAAGCCGAGGAAGTAGCTGAGTAACCCAACGCAGTGCGTGCAGTTGGATGAATTAGACGATTTAGGTGATTCATACCGTGATATTCAGTGATATTCATGATGATCGGGCTCTTCGATTCAACGTTTAATTCATCAGGAATCATGTGATGGTCTATGCTTTTTTGATGTGGTATTTTTCTCCATTTTCGTGTGTTACTTGCTGTAGTACTTGCATGTTGCTTCGAAAGTGGGAGCTTCCCATGGCTGGTGAATCTGGTGAGGTGGAACAGATGCTTGAGAACGCGACTGTGGTTTGGCTGCACAGTTGTGACTGTGCGGAGCCTTGTTTTCTGCTTCTGATATTGATTACTGTCACACACCAAGGATAGCTTCATGTCATTGCTCACGCGCCTCGAAGATGCAAGTGGTCCTGCTAATGTTCTAGTTTTGGATAGTTTTGGAATTGATTGCGGCAGCAGGCGAGTTGATATTATGATATGTTGTGAGGATGTAGATGAGGCTGGCTGCCACGCAGCATTCCACATCACCCTAGGTTGCGCTCAGCATATAAGCACAGAGATTTTTTTCTCCAAATATTTTGTGCAAGATGGGCAGGGAACAGCCTTGAGATCCGCCCAGTGAATTCCAAGGGCCACCAATCAGCACCTTGACGCGGCGGTGGCGAAACAAGCCTCTCTGGAGGAGGTCTGACATGGGGCGTCAACTGGGCCTTGGTACCTTGGTGCAGCTGAACAGTGACAGATTGCCCCGCGTGTTAGGACCTACGCCGCCTCGCCACTTCTGGGTCGGAACTGCAAGGCAGTTGGAGGAACTCAGGGTCCTGGTCAGGGTTGACATTGATTTACACTCTGTAATAAATTCATGGAAAAATCAATCTTTGTGCTGTCAGCCCTCAAGATCGAAAGCATTTCTTGGAACGATTGCGGGCTCGTGAGACTGTGCGCCAGGTTGTAGTTCCTCAGCCTCAGAGAGCAGGTTCCAGAACCGCATCGTCACATCGATGTTCTTCTTAGTTGTTAACAGCATGGGCCGCTCACAGTTTTGATTCGTGAGGACCCTTCCCAGCTGCAGGGGCGAGGTGAGCTTGCAGGACAGCAAGTTCAGGGTGGGATTTTCATGTAATATAGTGTGTGTGTGTGCGGGTGCGTGTATGCACAAGAGTAATAACACTGCGCACACACACATACACAATTGATTTATATATACTGTAACTCTAGAATCGGGAATAATTGGGTCACACACACACAAGGGCGAAGTGGATGCCTGGATGGTTGCTGAAGTCTTACGCAACACATCCTTGTTGTTGTCACTGGCGTGATACTAACACGCTTCCATGAACTGGTATCATGGTTGATGACTTGATGAATGATCATTGTCGATTGTTTGCTTAGATTGGCTGAGATGCATCATGATGCAGGGCCCTGTGTAAAGGGTATTCTGTCATCCCATGATGCCAAACTGCCAGGAGTCTGTCACAAGAGAAGTGAGAGACTGCATCAGCACCTCGGTGGCGATGAATAGCGATGAACAGCAGTGTCAAATCTCAAGATGCTTCCAGGAGGCACATGTCATGGCAAGGTCGCGGCAACTTCCTGCAGAGTGACTCCCTAGGAGCATGGGAGAAGCGCTTAAGGTGCAGTCCTTTCGAATCTCGTGTGCTGCTGTATATCTAGAAATCTAAGTTAAATCATGTTATGAATCAATTTTAAATCCATAGATCCCAAAGAGGTTGAATTACGTCGTAATTACGTTGCATTGCATGAAGAAGTGCCATATGCACACAGACTGCGTGACGCTTTCAGAAGCCTACCTGAGGCGAGAGCATCGCCTTGAAGCTGCAGCTCTTTGGGAGGCGACCCTGTGGTGCTGAGAAGATACTGGGTGTAGGAAAAGATGCGAGATACGAGAAGTTGTGTAAAGAAAATTAAGTTTATAGACCAAAGTCCTTGTGGCTTCACGATTCACACCATGATTTCAAGATATCACGAAAGGTAGCCTAGGCTACCTGAGTTCTATGTACTTTAGTACTAGTTTAGTACTGGGGGAGGTGGGTGCTCCTTTCCCGGAAATTGAGAGCCGAGAGTCACGAACG
>Ga0126342_10010120_pt1 | contig 16870 bp, 27 predicted proteins | sample Cyp1metagenome_FD_92528 | JGI IMG/M metagenome (GOLD analysis project Ga0126342, IMG submission 92528) | Coral microbial communities from Lord Howe Island, Old Settlement Bay, Australia - Cyphastrea 1 metagenome | ecosystem: Host-associated > Invertebrates > Cnidaria > Coral ... | reverse complement strand
ACGAAGACGCTTGCAATTGGTGGTGATATCTGGCCTGATCAGCCAGACGTACCTGCATCAGTTTTGTTTTTCATGATGGGATGTGGCTAACCCGAGAACCACCAAGCCGTCATTCAAACAATTGATTTTACATCTGGCATTACGTTTGAATATCTAATCTGCATGTTTCAGGATTCAGTTCCCGCCGGATCATATAATGATCCATTCTTGTCTAGTGTGTGCAGCGTGTATGCAGTATATGCACGCTTCATCTCACTCTGTTGCTGGTCAGAGTCTGAAACTCCCATCGAAGATCATGAACACCACCCCCTCGGAACTAATTTGACGGCATTGAAGAGAAGGAAAACTTGAAGCAAAACTACTGGAAGAAATTCAAACCATGCAATCCTCATGTGGTCAAGCAGACGTCTTGATCTTGACATTTCCTTGCCACATGACCATGAAGTAGGTTGACATTGCAAAAGGAACCTGGTCCGCAAGTCCTAGGATTAGATCATCCCACCTATCTTAACTGGTTGATAAGCCACTGATAAGCCTGGTGGTCGTAAGTCCCTTAGGGTTATCCATGGTTGTCCTATAAGTGGGTTATAAGCCCTGACTGGCCCCTGCCTCACTGGTCAGGTCACTAAGGAGTTTCTGGACAAGCAGCTGGAGGAATACATGGGCCCAGATGCAATCAAGGCGACGCGAAGCATCATGAGCCCTTCGCGGCCCTTCGTGTTTTGGGACAAGAACCTTACCGGACTTCCACATCTTCCATCTAAGGATATGATTTTCCAACTTGCCAATCAAATCAGTATATATATATATAAATTATTGTCCATTATTTTTTTGGTCTTGCAAGTTTCTTTACTTTGGACGACACATTGCATTCTGTCCGGTATCGATGTGGAAATGGCATGTGAACGAGAGTCGGGGCAAGGCCATGCTGAACCTTGAGCTGGAAGCGTACTTTAAGGAGACTATTACAGTACTGATGACCCCCCCACCTTTCATCCACCCTTTCTCAAGTGTCAGATGAGGTCCTTACCTTTCTCAAGTGTACGTGTGTAAGTGTTGTGAGCTTGCAAGGGATGTTTCGTGCCACAGGTTGGGGTCCTTCTTTGGACCCACTTGCCTTTACGTAAAATCTTTCAAAACTCGTTTGCCTTTGCTGGACAGTCATGCTTTCTTCTCAAACTCTCACTTTTATGAAGACTGGCCACGATCAACGTCACTTTTTCACTTACAAAATCTGTCATGTTTGTTCCATCGGGATGGCCCCTGCAGGACAAAGCAGGTTTAGGCGCCAAGCAAGAGACAGCAGTCCCAAGCTTAAGTTGGCGTGCCCCTGTAGCCATGTCTAGCCCATTTTCAACACGTGTGCCATGGTCAAAGCATGGTTTGTTTTCCCATAAAAAAGGGATGCTCATTTGCCCATAAACAATAGGTGTTAACGGTGTTAACTCCCCATGGTAAGGAATTCCTCATGATTGTGGGATGACCATAACCATAGACCATATTTTGACCATAGCACATGTGATGTTGTTGGATTGAGCGATGATCTAAGGAGTAGCTGCTGGCTGTGTCCTCGTGTAGCACATTGTGTAACCTCCACAAACCACGGTGCTTTGCCATAGTCACAAGCCGTGGATTTCCAGACCAGGCCGTTGAACCCTAATGGGCAGCAGAGGTGCACAAGCGAATGGGGAACTGAGGTCAGCTTTCCATTTGTTCCAGCATGTCAGCATATATCAGCATATGTCAGCATATATCAGCATATGTCAGCATATATCAGCATATGTCAGCATATATCAGCATATGTCACTATTCTACTACCAGGTTCCATCCCCTGTCCTTGGAGTCACTCTTGGTGGACTGTCCGGAACTGCAGAAGCAATTATGATGTTGCCATCTCATTGTTTGTTTGACACACTGATGCAACAGAGAGCAGAAGGATTTTCACCCGCGCAAGGGGGATCTTGGCATGAAGCATCCCATGTAAAAAGTGGTCAGTCAAAACTCAAAACCCCCTTTGACATAAGCCCCTAATAAATGACTGTGTTGAAACCATGGTCTCTGAACAATTGCATCCTGTGACGCTTTTTCACTTAACTGGAAACCAGTTCCTACATCTCGAAACAACAGGCAGAGTCTCATGAAGGACTTGGGACTCAGCTTTCCCGAAAATGATTTGGCACCTTTTTTGACTAAAGATCTCACCAATCCGCATCACAATTTCGAAGCTACCCTTCTGATTTGTTGGGGAAGTCACTTTTTCAGCTTGTCCACTGCTGCCAGGAAAAGTCTCAGGGCTGAATGATTTGCACAGTAGATGCGTCGTGAACAATAAAGCCATCATTGAGAGGTGCCAACTGGCGAAACGCGAGGAATTCGTGAAGCTTTTTGCTCTTTAGAATTGCCTTTCATGATCTTTCATGATTTTTGTGTTTATTTCAATGTCTACCCCTGAAAAACCCTGGTTTTGGGCATGTTTTTCTAGGTGCTTCAGACTCACGGAAACCACAGAAACCTCTTCACCAGCGAATTCTCCAAGCCTGGTGGAACCCTCATGATGAACCGCACCCGGCGATGGGTGCGGAACAGCTTCGCCACCGAAAATCACACAGCGGCAGACTCCGGCAGAGAAAGGAAGCAATGTCGAGAAACTAATTATTGAGATTGGTGATTTGCTTTAAGTACCCATCGAGCCATAAGTATATCCATAAACATATGGTCATGACAGGGATAAGACATGATGCTTTTTGTCTGGGCCATCACATTGTCACCGTCCCAATTTGGAAATCCTTTGTCTTCCAGCAAAGGTGCATCCAAGGTGGATGTCCCATGGAACCATGGATCCTTTCTATCCCTGGTATCACTATGTTCTTTACAGACTTGGACATACATCAAGGTCCGCAAGGAAATTTCCCATGTGCATCTCGTGGAACTAAATGGTGACAAGGACCAAGGGATCCACTGGTGCTCCAGTTTTGACTCATGTCTACTCCATTTTTGTGGTTTGGTTGTTCACATACACCAAACGTCATTCGTGTCATTCATGCGCCAGAACAGGAGGCTGCGGCTGTAGATGTGAGTCGCAGCAACTGATTCTGGCGGTCTATGCGCAAAAAAAAACCCTGGTTGGTCACCGTTGGTCACCATTGGTCACCATCATGACCATCATCACCACAATGATGATAAGAATAATGATCATCATCGTCATCACTATCACTAATAATAGTAAACATATAATAACAATAATAATGAATCATGATGATGATGATGATCATCATCATCATCACCACCATCATCATCACCACCATCATCATCTCCATCTCCAGACAAAACTGGTCCATTTTGGCAAACCGATAACTTTCAGACACCCAAGGGGCAAGAATTGAGACCCCTAGGGACTTGGAGATTGATATCTGGATATCTTATGATATATTTGGTTTGCCACAGTCATGATGTTCTTATGCCTACGACGATCTTTGTGACTAGAATATCCACTGATGGGCTTCGATGCGGTGGTGCGGTGCCTGCCATGACATCATCCATTGGGCCACGTGGCTCAGGGCAATGTGACAGATTCGAGAATGAAAGGTTCAGAGATGCCGAATGATGCCGAGATACCTGGAGATACCTCAACTATCCACATTAATACACATAATATACACATATACCCAATATACCCAATATACCCTTTTCCTCTGACTTCTGTTGACCTACGGCTCTTAGATTGTTGGCCCTTCCATGGAGGGCAATTTGGCTTTGCGGTCACCAAACGCGTCTCGGCAAATGTGCGTTTTGGGCCCATCCCCACCTTTCCAGCTGGGAGAACATGGAGCCAAACGGGTGCCAAAGTACCACAGTGTGATCCCACTATCCCACTGTGATTTCTGATTTACGGTCTACGCTTTCTGGATAGGATATAGAATTGGACTAATTGGACCCGTATGTTGGCGAGGCTCTCGCTGGGGGGAAAATCGTGAAAAAAAGCTGACATTGGGTTGATAAATGATAGGTCCGTCATCATCATCAGCTTTCCACATCAGTATTTGGTGGTTTTAAGGTCCCCATGCTTGGACCCTGCTGCCGACGCCAGATCTACCGGCGCTTGCCCCTGCTGTGCACCGCGATGTTTTGCCTAGGCCCAGGGGCTGGGATTCCACAATGACAATGTGTCTTGTTTGAGAATTATGGGGAAAACCTCCATTTTTCCCATGGTTGATGGATTGATCATCTCCATTTTGAATGAACTGGCCCATGTGTTGAATGATCATGTGGATATCATGCCAAGAAAAGACAACGGGCAGATGGGGACATGGACATCCAGCACAAAAGCGAGCTCAATTTTGGTGTGAGTTCACAATGATAGCAGTAGCAGGGTGAACTGACCCATACCAAGCATCATACCAGGCATATTCAATGTGGAAAATCACTGAGTGGTAGATGATTTACCTTATTGGGCTCAAAGTGTAAGGCCCTCAGACCATTTGGACAGATTTGGCTGATTTGCTGGTCATTTCCAGTAATCCATTCCACTATTGTGGATAAAGCATGACTTGACCATATTCTCAGGACATAGTACCTGTACACAACTAGTTCCCTTTTTACACTGTAGGAGGTTTGTCGATGGCGGGAAGTGGCAATGGATGGATGCTTGTTTGAAACAGTTCATCATTTCTGTACCAGTGAACGCCTGGTGAATTTGGCGCTGAAAGGTGCCGGCTTGGAGTATGTCATGTGCAAGACTGGCTTTTACAACGCGGGGAACTTCAGCGGAAAATGGTGGGATTGGGATGGATTAGAAGGAGGGGCTTGAATGAACTCTGGACCATCAGAAACCATGGATTCCTTGGGGACTTTCGCAGTAAACCTTCTGCTCGGTGGTATAGCGAGGTGACCTCAGTGCGAGAGGGTCAGCGCGAAGCTGGGGCCAAGGCGGGGCTTGAGCCTTTGCAGAGTCAGATAAGCCCATTGATTATCCCTTGGTCAACTCATGAAAGAATCTTGGTGTCAAAATGCCAAGCCCACATTTTCTGCTGAGTCTTGCAGCACCATTGGCACTTTCGGCGAATCGGATGTTTCTTGTGATCTTTCGGGGCGACCTTTGGGCCACTGCGCAGGCCGAAGACGAAGAGTTCTGGATGCGGGTCAATTCGCGGCGCGAGGCAAGGATGGTGATTTCCTCGATGGATGATGTCTGATGAACACCCTTCGGAGTCATCAAACACGGCTGGTTGGTGGGAAATCCCGAACTAAATGAAGGTTTTGTCGCTAGGAAAAGCGTCGAACTAATTGGTGCGTTTTCCAGCAAAGCCATGTTTGATTCCAGCAAAGCCATGTTTGATTCCAGCAAAGCCATGTTTGATTACCAGAGGGTATGAAGTTGAGATGATGACAATGACAATGGCTGTGGCTGATAAAACATTATTTGCCCTCTGACTCTGATTTCCCTGTTTGTAGGCACGTGCTCGTATGGTGACCATCAGAAGTGAGTAAACACAACGTGCCGTGGACGAGCCTTCACAATGTGGCCGTCAAGGGTGAACTCTGAGCAAGTCGTTGCGGAAAAGAGGGAACGAGAAGGCATGCAGAAGGCATGCTTGCAGGAGTCAAGATTAGACTAGCATCTCACCTGTGAGAAACTGTTGGGATTTACTCAATCTTCTTGCTTTCTTTTCAGCAACGGAATCAGATTCGATGTGCAGTTGTTCTTCGAGGGGTTGCAATGCAGAGAAGCGATGTTTGTGGTAGCATTGTGCGCCTCCTTGTCCCCCAGAATTTCTGGTTACTCCAAGAGCAGAGGTACAGAACACAGCTGCCACCAGCAGGGAAAAGTGGTGGAGTGGGAGCAGCGGCATGGCGTTCCTGTGAGGTAGATGATTTGGTCGGATCCCGGCAGGTTCAGTAGGGGGTCCTACTGCCTGCGAAGCAAGCACTGACCATTCCAGTCCCATTAGAGTCGTCATAGTTGAAATTCCAGTCCCAGGCCATCCCAGGCCTCTGATCCGAGTTGACCAGCCTTTCTCTGACGACTTAAGGGTTGTTAGTTCTGACTCATGACTAGTTGATGTTTCAATTTTTTCAAATCCTGGCAATTTGGGCTCAGTCGGCATCGGCTCGGCCCGGTGCCAAGCCAGCCCCCATTTTGGAGGAGTCAAATTGCTTGTCGGATTTGTCCAGGTCCGAGCGGGTAGACGTTCCACATGCTCATCTAGGGATTGTTCATTGACATATTTGTGAATACTAAGAATAAGAAGAGTAATGATAATGATAACAATGGTGGTAATAGCAATAATAACAGTGAATCGCAATAATCATAATAGAAATGATAAGAGTCTGAGTACATGTAGCAATGGTATGTAATAGTAGTAGTATTAGTATTAGTAATAGTAATAGTAACAGTTTCAGTAATTACGTTTCTTCAAATGCCCAAATGTCAACAAGTGAACCGTCCTGGAACCTTGAACAATGCTGAGCTCAAAACCAAGGAAAATTGTGTTTCTGCCCCTAACCAACCGGAAAAAGCCCAACACGCTAGGCAACCACGTCCAGCTGCCTTCTGCTGCACCTTTGTCCAGCTTCTCATCAAAAGGGCTTCGGTTCGGCCCGGATGCAAGTTTCATTCGAATCCATTTCAGGATTGATGTATGCAAAATGTCATTGAATTTCCATGTGAACAATTAGATTGATAGGGGTGCGTGGCTTTGTAATCATACGCACTCCCCCTATGTGACCTGTCGTGCTGGTCACATATCCAGCTCAAGCCCTTTCTACAATCCTGTCTTTTCTTTTACAGTGAAGCAAATCCCACATGGATTGAAGACTCTGATGGGGCCATTCGATCCAGCATCACGACAATGCTCATAGTCAACATGCAACGCATATCCATGTGAGATTGCAAACAGCACGTATTGTGGTGTGTCTGACTGTGGGCCACATCTGTGGCATCTGGGTGTCAGACAAATTTGACTAGCATGTCTAAGGCCGTGACATTCACGGTCGCAATGATACTTCCCCCCAAAAGGTGTGGTGTACAGGGGCTTGGGTCCTCTTTGGGACTGAGATTGTCTTGACCTCAAGCCAGCAGCCGGCCAATTCTGCTCAGCGCCTCTGCCAGCGCCATCAGCCGCCGCACGCCCAGCTGCAGATCCAGCCGCAGGCCCAGCCGGCCTTGAAGAAGCAGCAGCGCTCACCCGCTCAACTCCGCTAGGAATGCCCGCAGCGCCATAGCCATCACCAGCTGCTCGAGGTTGAGCTGCTTGAACCCCACCAGAGTTGGCACTTCGCCTGGCAGATTGGTCACGCTGATGCTGATCTTTCGTTCTTTGATCCTTCTCTCTTTCAGTGAGATAGATGGTAAAGAAAAGCAGGCACATTCATCAGTGAGCTTGTCAACTCTATGCCACATGAAAATGCCCATGGCGCATGCTCCAATGAGGATACCGACAAAAAGGATCACAGCCGTAAACAGGATGAAAGAAAACTGACTGTCACTCTGCTTCTGCAAAACTGTATTGAGACCTGGAATGATCAACGCTGTGGTAGGCTCTTTTTCTGACTCCGTGGACGCCCCTGCGAGCGCCAATCTGGTCATGGAAATGATGATTTTCAAAGCTTTTTCACGCGCTTCTTGTGTCAGCCCAGATGGAGTTTCAGTCTGTTCTCCCTCTTCTGCTGTTTCCAAATTTCCCAAAAACATGCCCATGGTCTCTTTGTCACCTCCACAAGTTCAGATTCTGCAGTAGATGCAGCTTGAATGGGCTGTTTGTCAGCTTTCCAAAGCAGCAGCGACGAACCCCAAAGGATCAAATGGCATCCAAAGGAAACTTCGCTGTAGGAATCATCCGTGTACACATTGAGCTGTCTCTCGCCCATGGCATTCTGGAAACTCAAACCTTGGCTCATCGTGGCAGCTAAATAGTACTCGTACCATACAGGCTTCACCAGCTGCACAACTTGCAGGGATGACTTGGTGATGAGTGATGCCAGTTTGGAAACTGTGAATTCTAAATCCGGTCTTGACCTAGCTGTGATCCAGACCAACTCGCCAATAACCTGCTGAGCCTCTTTGACATTCGCTGGGGTTCGATATTGCGGGATCACTTCCCAAATTTCTCTTGAGCAGGTCCTTGATGTAGTTGGCCTGCGTCATCAGCCAAGCTCCATCTTCGCGTTTCCAAAGCTCTGCGCCCAAAAATCTCACCCCCTTCTCCATGCCAATGGCTTCTGGCTCAGATGTCTCCCATTTCGCTTGCACCCCTTGACTGCAGCGACTGGTGCAGGAAAACCAAGAACCAGAAGATCATCAATATACACCACTAGTAACACTAGTAGCCCCACAAATTCCTCTGCAGCAGTTTCTCGAATTGGACCTGGTTTCTTCAGCATCATCCTCCACATGTTCGGCTCGGTGATCATCTGCTGTAGTGTCAAGATGCCGCCATCACATGGAAATTCCATAGTTGCAAGCTCCTGATCTCGATAGTCTGACCACAGCCTGGGCGACTCCTTGTAGCCGTGGGGGGCTATGATGACTTCATAGAATTCGTCAGGTCTCGCTCATCCAGCCAAAATAAGAAGAGCAGGGGGACGAATGATAGCCCTCTTTGTTTCCAACTTTTCTCCATTTTCGCCTTTCGAACTTGACAAGACCATATAGGGGCATTGAGGAAAGCAGTTCGCACATCCATGACGCTGCCTTCAAAGCCAAATTGCGCAGCAACGGTCAATGCGGCTCGAAGTGCCACTGCTGTCGCACCACTGGCAAAAAGGTCTTGCCCATCTTCTCGATCTGAGGAATTTCCACAAGCTACCAGTCGAGTCTTTTTCTTGCCGCCCTTGCTCATCTGGTCTGGCTTGACTGAAAAGACCAACTTACTGGGAATCAGTTCTGCTCGATTTTCGTCCCGCAGCGTCTTCACTTCAGCCTCTGTGATCTTTCGCAATGCACCTTTGGTTTCAAATAGGGATGACAGCTCCTTCTCAATGGATGGCCTCAGATCTTCAATGGAACGGCGAACTTCAGCCTGTGACACAATGCGTGTCTGAAGCACTTATTCTCCCTTTTCAGGGCGAATCAGCTCCTTCACCACGGCGATGGAATCCAGCACCATGCCTGCAACTTTCTCATCATCTCCCATAGCTTCCACCATTTCTTCTTCTACCAGACGTTGGACTCGCTGCTTCCTAGCCCAAGCATCTCTTTCCTCCTCTTCAAACTTGGCAGTTGAGTGCTGCCTTCCTCCTTCTCAAGCTCTTCCGCTTCTGCAGCATCCTCAACTTCCAGCATGTTGGTGGACGCTTTGTGTCTGATTCTTCTCCTTTCTTCGATTGGATTCAAGGCATCCTCAACTCCAAGCCAATCCTCAAGTTTGGGTGGCTCGTTCAAGCCCTACATGACCATATTTGTCAGTGCCTGAGTTCCATCTGCTCTTTCAATCCAGTGTCCATGGTGGACCCAGGAAGGACACAGGAAGGTGACGGTCTCCTGTGTGGGCTCCAGCTCGCGCGACGTCCAAAGTCTTTTTCTGACCAAAACTTGCGACAAGAAAGGCGGTGTCTTTTTCTCCTTGTCGACCTGCTTCTGTCGCATCTCTCATTGATGAAGCGAGCTGCAACCGGCCAGCGATCAAACGGGGCTTCTGCACCATGAAGAGTGCGTCTGATGGCTGTGTTGATGTGCTGGACGATGGCCTCACAACGTCCATTCACTTGGGGCTGATCCCCAGGCGTAATCGCCTGAAGGATCGTGCGAGACAGGCACCATTTTTCCAGGGAGTTCGATCTGAATTCAGCCCTTCTGTCACTGTGCAATTGGGTCACTCTGTGCCCGTCTGCCAAATTCCCCTCCATTCCAGCTTTTGAGAGGCTTGGGCATAGATTCACCTGGAACTTCAAGATGCCTCAGTGCAGATCTGGTTGTGCAAGGAGGTCCACCTATCCATCCTTTCACCCATCCATCTAAAGCTGCTCTCAGTAACAACGGGTAGGCTTCACCTCCGGGAGACCGATCTGCTGTGGGCTTGTTGTGGGTGATGTCAAACTCATGCAACAATCGACGTTCACCTCCAATTTCCTGAAATGCCCTTCCCAAGGTGTAAGCGAGTTCTCGCCTGGAAAAGCGCGGACCTCCTTTCGTTCTCCACACCTTTCGTTTCCCTCTGTTTCCCAACAGGATGAGGTTCAAAAGAAGTTTGATCTCCTCAGGGATTCCTTGAAGGGCTGGATGCTCATCAGCAAGCCTTTTCAACCATGCTACTTCTGAATCTTCCCCCGTCCTCAAACTTTTCACAACCTTCAGGCCTCGATCTCGTCAATGAGCTTCGTGGCCACACCCTGCGACACCATCGGACATCCACTTTCAACCATCACATCCAACTTGCCAAGGACTGGATGTACCACCTGCAGACTTTCAGGCTTTCTTGAGCTGATCCCGCTGCGTCGGCAAGCCCAAAATTTTTTGATCTGCATCCTCTCCTCTCTGTCATCACCTTCATTCATGGATTTGAGCATGCGGCTGGCGTCATCAAGCACACCTGTCTTCATGCTCTCATCTCCTCCATTCTCAGTGGCCTCAGACTGCTCCTCGGACTTCTCAGGCGACGATGCAGCCGACTTGACATCACTTTCAGTGATTTCAGTGGTCTTTGAACTCATCTTTGCTGCTCGCGGCTCCACCGCACGTCCAACATCTCTTTTCGCCATCAAGTTGATGTCCTGAAGGACAACCACGGCCCCTTCTGCAGCCTGAGTCTGCGAGAAAAAACCGGCATGGCTTTCTTTTCCCTTCAAATTCCTCTTGAGGCTTCCCTTTTGGCCTTGTCTTATCCTCTGCTTGCTTTGCCACCTGACGTCTCCTCAAACTTTGTGACCTTTGGTTGGTCCTCTGCCATCACTTCTTTCTTCCTTGCCTGTTGTCCCATCTGTTCCAACTCCGCAAGAAGATGTTCGCTGTATTGCGTCACCGTCTCCAACATTGGGACTGTCTCCACCCTGAGCGGGCTCTTGACCAAGGAGGGGCGAAAGTTGAGGTCTGGATGGTTGGTGGCAATGCGCATGACCAAACGCCCCAATCCCTTCATGAGGATGGAGCCATCTGGTCTTGAAACTCAAACTCCCAATGCCCTCCTTTTCCACCGGATCCAACGTCTCCGCTGCAAAATCGCCGATGCCACCGAGCACAGGCGCCTCAAGTGCAGAAGGGATGGCACTGCGCTCCGTCAATTCGCCAGGCTGGAATTGCAGCATTGCGCGAGACAGAATGCCAAGTGCCGTGATCGATTTGGAAGCTATCACCTCCTCCCTCAGTGACTCTGGAAGAGCGCTCAGAAGCAGTCACGAAGCTCGCCTCTCAAGCCTGCACCATTTCTTCTACTGAAGTTCAGGTGTGGGTTTCGGAGCACTTGTCAACCTGTGGATTGGCGACGGCTTCATATGGTGGTCATGCCATGTACTTGCCGTTGACACCGTCAGGTCCGCCGACATCTCACTTGTGGAAGGGGTGAAGAGAAATCACCCAGTCTCCAAAATCGATCTGTGCCGTCTCAGGACTCCATTCTGCCAACTTCGGAAGGTCTGAGACCAATCTCACCACTTCGACTTCATCTCCTCGGCGTTCATCCTTGGAGACCACAATCTGCTTCTGAAGCTCCTGCATGCCTTGCATCAACTTCAGCATGATCTTCAGGGACTGCTTGTCTACGCCCTCCTTTGGTCTGCCATTCTTCTGTCTCTCATCCGATGATTGTCAATCTCGGATTCGCCTTGTCGGGACTCTACCCCATCCTCCTGAAAACTTCTGTCTTGCTGGGCTGCTGCCACATTTTCCTGAGTCCTTCGACCTTGCTGGGCCGCTGCCCCATCCTCTTGCACCTTTCGAGCTGGCTGGGCTGCTGTCCCACCTCCTTAGTCTTTCGGCCTTTCTGGGCTGCTGCCCCGTCCTCAATTTCAAAGTGCATGATGCCTGTTGTCTTTTCCTCAGGAGTTGCATACCTTGATGACTCTTTCTTCTCCAAAGCTTCCATCAACTCTTGACGCTCTTGACGAAGTCTTTGGTTTTCATGTTGTGATGCACGCAACTGAAGCCCTAGCTGTTCTATGCTATGTTCAGCCTGCATCCTCCACATGTATTCTCTCTGCCTCACCTTATGTTCACCTTGTGCAGATCCTATTGACTAAAGCAACCCTGCGAGCCAACCTGGAACTGCTTGCCGTTCCTCATGTGCCCAGGTTCTCCAATCGCTTGACCAGTAATATTAATAGTGCCCGTCGTAGTACCAGGAGTTGGAGGGGTAGTAGTAGGAGGAGTAGGAGTAGTAGTAGTAGTAGTAGTAGTAGTAGCAGTAGCAGTAGTGGTAGTAGTAGTAGCAGCAGCAGTAGCAGTAGTAGCAGCAGCATTAGCAATAGGAATAGCAATAGTAATAGTAGAGGATAACTACAGCAATAACTAAGACTAAATACATAATCCATTTCCCACCGTTTTAGACTTATATTACAGACCCCGCATCTTGAAATGGCAGGAGTTTCTTGGTTAATGCGATCTTCAGCCTGCTTGGCCGTGATCTGCAGCTTCACCCTGGTTGGAGCCACAGGATTTTTCACAGTGCATCCAATTGGGGAAGCGGTGAGTGACCCATATGGGTTTTCTTAAAATGGGGGTACCCGAAAACCACGGGTTGCAATACTAATATGATCATCCATGACTTGGATGTTTTGGGGTATGTACCCCTATGATGAAGGAGACCTCCATACGTGGGGTATACCCTGCATATCACTGGGGTATAGTATGGTTATGAAGTACTTTTCAACTGGGATGCACCCCCAAGTAGAACCACAGCATCATCCCCATCGGGATTGCACGAACGTGTTATGGGTAAACAATAGCCACAGGGAAGGGGAATGGAAATCGGTGATTTTACCTCATTCTTCAGCACCAAACAGTCCTTCTGATATTGGCTTGGAGGATCATCCCATGTACACATAGGATAAACCACGAATCGGAAACTTACTAACCCAAGCACCAGTTACGATCCCTGGGATGATCCTCCCATCGGCACAGGCCATGCTAGGCTCAGCCTTTGTGGTGCCGAGCGCACAGCTGCCACAGATCAAATCCAAGACCTTGGAGGTGTCGAGATCAGACATGGACTTCCGACTGGTGCTCATTGGTGAGACTTAGATTGGTAGTATTGAATATAAGCAGGCAACACGACAACACCCTGGAAATAGTGGGGTGAGCCATTTCAACCCACCAAGAAAAACAAGATCTCTTTGGGCACTGGTGTTTTCAAGAAAGCAATAGATGCTCTGGCAAGGGAAAGCCGAGGTTTCTGACGATCCACGCGCAGAAGCAAGAGCCCACAATATGTTCAGAGGATGCGAAGATTGGGTTTGTTTCTGACCAAGATTTGTATAGATGGAGATAAGATAAAAGAGCCAAACTGCTGCGAATCATCACGCAGGTGTCACGGTCAGCTGCACCGGCAGCAAGCCATGCAGCATCTGCAAGTGGAACATCAGGCAATTTTGGGCGATGTGTCAACTTGCTGGAAGCACAGCGTTGTCACCAGTAGGGAATGGTTGAATCTTCTTCTTGGAACTATAGAAGGCAACCATGAGACTCTGTACTAACGAGCAACTCATCTAGGACAAGGCAGCATTGGATGCCACAAAGAAACTTTAATGCCACAAAGGTTGAATCCAAGCATGCTGCCCCCATTGCGTCATGGGAATGGTTTTGTCACCCAAAAAAATGGGCAAGCAGCTATGGCGTCTTGGGACTCCCAAATCACATGGTTTGCCATCATATTCACCCGATTTCAGGTTAATTATCCACTCAACCTGCAGGTGTTTTCTCCATGGCAGGACCGGATGGGAGTTGGAAGGTTGGCCAAAGTTGAGACTCAGATGCCATTCAGCCATTCACAAGGGCCATCGATTCAACGAAGTGTGGCAGTGCATTCATTAAAAATTACAAAGGTTTCAGGAAATCCTGGTTTGTAGGAGGCACCCACCAAAAGAGGCGTTAATCTGAGTAAAGATTCTTGCATTTGCCTCAATCCTGATCCCCATTGTCGCCGTTGAGTTTCACAATCTCCCCTAGATTTTGCTGTTGATACAGATCCTCAAGCAATGTTCGTTCAATCAATCCCTCCCACATTTGCTGATTATTCTTCCTATATTTGTTGCTCGCATCAATCCTCATCATTGGCCCTTTCTTTTGTTACGCAGGATCGGTTGAAGGGAGATTCACATGAAATCACCAAATATATCATACATAAATTCATATATATATATACGTATCTGTATATCATATATATAAATGTATGTAATGTAATGTAATGTAATGTAGTGGAGTGGAGTGGAGTGTAATGTAATGTAATGTAATCTAATGGAATGTAATGTAATGTAATGTAATGTAATGTGTGTATGTATGTATGTCTGTTCGGTATGGTATGGTATGGTATGGAATGGAATGGTATGGTATGGTATGGTATGGTATGTAATGTATGCAATGTATGTCATGTATGTCATGTATCTAATGTATGTAATGTATGTAATGTATGCAATGTACGCAATGTATGCCATGTATGAAATGTATGTAATGTATGCAATGTATGCAATGTATGTATGTAATGTATGTAATATATGTAATGTATGTAATGTATGTAATGTATCTATGGTATGGTTTGGTTTGGTATGTATGGCATGGTTTGGCGTGATTGGTATGTATTGGTGTGTATTGGTATGTATTGGTCTGTTTTGTTATGTATTGGTATGTCTTGGTATGTATTGATATGCCTTGGTATGTATGAGTATGTATTGGTATGTCTTGGTATGTATTGATATGCCTTGGTATGTATTGGAATGTATTGGTATGCCTTGGTATGTATTGGTATGTATTGGTATGTATTGGAATGTATTGGTATGTATTGGTATGCATTGGTATGGATTGGTATGTATTGGCATGCAATGGTATGTAATGGAATGTAATGGTATGTAATGGTATGTAATGGTATGGAATGGTATGGAATGGTATGGAATGGTATGGAATGGTACGGTATGGAATGGTATGGAATGGTATGGAATGGAATGGTATGGTATGCATGGTATGCATGGCATGCATGGCATGTATGGCATGTATGGTATGTATGGTATGTATGTATGTATGTAAGTATGAAAGTAAGTATGAAAGTAAGTATGTAAGGTATGTGAGGTATGTCAGGTATGTAAGGTGTGTAATTTAGTAATGTATGTAATGTATGTCATGTATGTAATGTATGTAATGTATGTAATGTATGTAATGTAGTAATGTATGCAATGTATGTGGTGAATGTATTGCATGTAATGTATGGTATGTATGGTATGTATGGTATGTATGGCATGTATCGTATGTATGGCATGTAGGGTATGTAGGGTATGTAGGGTATGTAGGGTATGTAGGGAATGTACGGTATGTAGGGTATGTACGGTATGTACGTAAGTAGGTAGGTATGTAGGTATGTAGGTATGTAGAGATGTAGGTATGTAGGTATGTATGTATGTATGGATGTATGGGTGTATGGATGTTTGGATGTAAGGATGTATGGATGTATGTAGTGTAATGTAATGTAGTGTAATGTAGAGTAATGTAATGTAATGTAATGCTATGCATGTATGTAACAAATGTATGTATGTATGTATGTATGTATGTAACAAATGTATGTATGTATGTATATATGTATGGATGGATGGATGCATGTATGTATGTATGTGATTACTGTAATAAATGTATGTATGTATGTAATGTAAGGTAAGGTAAGGTAATGTAATGTAATGTAATGTATGTAATGTTGGTAATGTATGAAATGTATGTAATGAATGTAATGTATGTAATGTATGTTTGTATGTTTGTATGTTTTTATGTTTGTAATGTAATGTAATCTAATGTAATGTAATGTAATGTAATGTATGTAATGTAATGTAATGTGATGTAATGTAATGTAATGTAATGTAATGTAATGTATGTAATGTAATGTAATGAAATGAAATGAAATGCTATGCATGTATGTAACAAATGTATGTATGTATGTATGGATGGATGGATGGATGGATGAATGAATGTCATGTATGTCATGTATGTAATGTATGTAATGTATGTAATGTATGTAATGTATGTAATGTATGTAATGTATGTAATGTAATGTAATGCAATGTAATGTAAGGTAATGTAATGTAATGCAATGTAATGTATGTAATGTATGTAGGTAAGTAAGTAAGTATGTATGTATGTAATGTATGTATGTATGTATGTATGTATGTGTATGTATGTATGCATCCATGGATGGATGTATGTATGTATGTATGTATCTATTTCTGTAATGTATGTAATGTAATGTAATGTAATGTTATGTTATGTTTTGTATGTATGTATGTATGTAATGTATGTAATGTATGCAATGTATGTAATGTGTGTAATGTGTCTAATGTGTGTAATTTGTGTAATGCGTGTAATGTGTCTAATGTGTGTAATGTGTGTAATGTGTGTAAGGTGTCAATGTGTGTAATGTGTGTAATGTGTGTACTCTGTGTAATGTATGTAATGTAATGTAATGTAATGTAATGTAATGTAATGTAATGTAATGTAATGTAATGTAATGTATGTAATGTATGTAATGTAATGTAATGTGATGCAATGTAATGTAATATAATATAATGTAATGTATGTATGTATGTATGCATGTAATATATGTTATGTCTGTCTGTCTGTCTGTCCGCCTGTATGTATGTATGTATGTATGTATGTATGTAGTGTATGGATGGATGGGTGGATGAATGTATGTAATGTATGTAATGTATGTAATGTATGTAATGTATGTAATGTATGTAATGTATGTAATGT
>Ga0126342_10010119_pt1 | contig 16871 bp, 12 predicted proteins | sample Cyp1metagenome_FD_92528 | JGI IMG/M metagenome (GOLD analysis project Ga0126342, IMG submission 92528) | Coral microbial communities from Lord Howe Island, Old Settlement Bay, Australia - Cyphastrea 1 metagenome | ecosystem: Host-associated > Invertebrates > Cnidaria > Coral ... | reverse complement strand
TTATATGGTTTAACTGTGTGGTTTAACTATATAATTTAACTATGTGGTTTAACTGTATGGTTTAACTATATGGTTTAACTATATGGTTTAACTATATGTGGTTTAACTGTATGGTTTAACTATCTGTTTAATTATATGGTTTAACTGTGTGGTTTAACTATATAATTTAACTATATGGTTTAACTGTATGGTTTAACTGTATGGTTTAACTATATGGTTTAACTATATGGTTTAACTGTATGGTTTAACTGTATGGTTTAACTATATGGTTTAACCATATGGTTTAATTATATGGCTTAACTATATGGTTTAACTGTATGGTTTAACTATATGGTTTAACTATATGGTTTAGCTATATGGTTTAACTGTATGGTTTAACTATATGGTTTAACTATGGTTTAACTGTATGGTTTAACTATATGGTTTAGCTATATGGTTTAACTGTATGGTTTAACTATATGGTTTAACAATATGGTTTAACTGTATGGTTTAACTATATGGTATAACTATATGGTTTAACTGTATGGTTTAACTATATGGTTTAACCATATGGTTTAATTATATGGTTTAACTATATGGTTTAACTATGTGGTTTAACTATATGGTTTAACTGTATTGTTTAACTATATTGTTTAACTGTATGGTTTAACTATATGGTTTAACTATATGGTTTAACTATATGGTTTAACTATATGGTTTAACTATGTGGTTTAACTATGTGGTTTAAACATACTGTCGATGGAAGAAATCCTGCACCACCTTGGATGGTTGAAACCCTATAAATAATGGAATAAAGCACCTATAAACTGGTGCAGGATTTCTTCCATCCACTGTATGGTTCAACTATATGGTTTAACTATATGGTTTAACTGTATGGTTTAACTATATGGTTTAACTATATGGTTTAACTATATGGTTTAACTGGATGGTTTAACTGTATGGTTTGACTGTATGGTTTAACTATATGGCTTAGCTATGGTTTAACTAGGGTTTAACTATATGGTTTAACTATATGGCTTAGCCATGGTTTAACTATGGTTTAACTATTTGGTTTAACTATGGTATAACTCTGGTTTAACTATAGCAAAAATGATTCTTGTATCCGGAACAAAGTGGTGCCCTCTAATTCGATAGCAAAGTTGGTTTAGAACTGGTAGTTTTTCCGGGTTTTGCTGGTAGATATCTCGTTTAGAAACCAACTTGTAACAGGGGGGCACCGCTATCGTTATAGAGTGTCATAATATCGTTATATCGTTCTGGATTTTGGTATGTTTCTTTTCCAGCTAGTTGGGACGATCCGAGTGGTCAGGTCCAGCAGTGCCGGCTGAGGTTGATTATCACCAGGGACAAGACCCATGTACAAGGTGACTTGGAGATGCTGCAGGTGACAGTAGGGTCACCAAATCAGCTGCCAGCGATCATCTGGGACATGTGGAGATATGCAGGTGATATTTAGTGCATTTTACTCTGAATAAAGCCAGATTATTCATTCCATATGGTTGGCGTTAATTTCATGAAATACTCACTGTCTTACATAGATTAAACATCCTCGTTGGAATTTTGTTGCTAAATGCGACACTGCTTGTAACTAGGGGCCAGCTTGGACTGCCATTTTGTAACAAAAACGTTCCTCGGTGAACGTTCGGTTCTGCCAAATTGTAAGAAGGGCACCTTGGGGACGCCATTCTGTAGCTACAAAATGGGGCTCCCAACTCCTCGGGTCCAATCTGAACGGAGATGATTAAACCTTGCATCATATGTTATTATGTGTATATATATATGATTATGTGTGTGTGCACGTCACAACTAGTTCATGTATCAGTTATATATACAGTATACATTAATTAATTATATATAGTTGATTTCAATCACCACACCTTGATCCTTTGGTAAGCACAGGTTCTTGAGAAAATCCTGGACCACCTCCCGGACGTCTGATGATATTTTCTGAATGATGGTAGGATCAATAGGGGGAATCATCCCCAAAATAGTCATATATAGTTTTAATTTGCCCCGATTTTTTTTTATTATATGGATAAGATCTTGAACTTCAAAAAAAATCCTCAAATTCCGTCATGGGATTTTTCCCCAGAATTCTCGGAATTGTATCTATTCCATTCTATTCCCGTGGTCAAAAAGCATCCCAGGCAGCCCTATTCATGGCGGGGGTTTCCCCCGAGGCGACATTTTGGTGGACGACAAGCCCCAGGTGACAGGAGGTCAACCCACCCTGTGGACACACGTGCTCTTCGACCAAGCCTACAATCGAGCCTCGCTGTCGCGCTGTCGCGACTGTCCGTAGCAACGGTAGCAATTGGTGGTGTAATGCTGCATCCAGATGCTCCATGGTGCTGGAATATTTATCTACATTTATCCCCAAAATGGCCCAAATGTAGGTAAATATTCCCGCACCATGGAGCATCTGGGGCATATTCATGAAGCCATTTAATAATTTGGTAGATACAGGATAAGATTTCGTTGAAAAAAGAACTGGGTGGTTGTTTCTGATTAGCCCTTGGATCCTTTGGCAATCTAGAGTGGGAATGGGAGATCGTTGGTTTTGATGGAAGAATAGATGAAGATAGATGAAGAGAATTTGTTGTAAATGTGCAAACTTGAAATGTACTTGATTATATGATATTATATGGATTATATGGATTATTTACATTTATATGGATTATTTTATCATCAAATGGATTATATGGATTATTACCATGGATTATTTTCGGCCACATGGATTTTCCATGTGTCCGGACTGCCATGTTCCATTGCCCCTTCCACGTCCAGACGTCTTGGCCCAGGAAAGGTGGAGGGCAAAACCCGGATGTCGTCCTGGTCACAATGGGCCCAGGTCTTGCCCGCAGTGCTTGGTGCCAACGGTGCCAACGGCTTGTCAAAATCGCCGAGCTGAATCCAATCCCTTCACTAAAACTCATGTCATCCCCTGTCCAGATGTCATCAGATGGCACCACTCGGTTATTGTTGGTTGTTGTTTGATGAATTTGATGAGATGTGAAGCATGTTGTGCAAGTTTCCTTTCCAAGAATCCCAAGTGCTGGTGGCCATCATTTTGCGGACAGGGGGTTGATGTCTCGATTATTCCATCGGTGGTGGTTACAGAACTTGCTTACCCAACCCTGAAGATAGATGGAAATAGGAGTATGATCCCGCGTGACTTCAGAATCTTGGAGCCTGTGTGGCTCATCCACCAGCAAAAAATTCACATGATGTGAGTTTTTGTCCACATCGTGGACTCTCAGTGGTCTCAGACCCCAACGGGGGTCACATGTCTGAGACACCTGACAATATCCTGCTCAACCTTGTCATTTGCTGCAACCGGACGTTAAGTGCGACTGAAAGCGCGGCTTGTGACAAAGTAGCACCTGAGGCTCCAAATGATACAGATGCGTTCTAACAACTTCAGATCACAATAGCGATCAGTAATTGGGGAATATGTGTATAGCTTGGATTGAGGTTTTAAGTCCTAGATTCGGAGCCACAACCTCTGTTGCCGTGTACAGCTGAGGGCAACTCAATCCATTGCTTTTTGCTCGTTGTATCCGTCGCGCGGAGCTCTCCATTCGCGATGGCATGGATCCAGTGAGCATGCGAAGAAGTTAGGTACAGCTGGAGAAAACATGACCTGCGCTCGTTGGTGGGCTTCCCTGTGGCTTCCCAGAGATCCAGCTCAAGAGCTACAGAAAGTGCAAAATCCTTCAAAAATAATCTGAACATATCTGAACATTTTGGACATCTTGAACCTGAAATGCATTATAGTTTTTTATTTTATTGATATTGGAGAGGCATTGATTTAAAAAAAATCACACAGCATCGTGATCGAATATCCTCCCGTGATTCATTCAGAGGTCCATATATGGGGCCATTTCGGGTTCATCCGGGCAGGATGAGCATTGGCGCACTGGTGGTGATTGACGTCCACGCGAAGGAGAGGGGAACCGTTGCTGATGAATCCCTTTCCCCCAACATGAAAAACACCCCGTATAGAAATATGGCTTAACATGGCTTAGTAGGGCATTTACACTAATATTTAAGGACCATTTAAGGCTGGTGTTTTACATAAAAGGGGGGATGGGATGAGTGTAAAAATCAGGTAATATGACGATTGGCAATCGATATGTTCCAATTTACATCCGTTGGTAGACGATTTCTCTATTGAACATGAGGGATTCTCATTGATGTTCCATTGTCCTGTGTATATAATTGCCAGAGGATAAAACCAAGAAGAAAGAATGGCATACATGTAAAACATACGGATAGAAGATGTCATATGCCAAAAGACGCTTTGTGTGTTGGGGTGTGCCATCCGAATGGATCCGAATGGTACATCCTTTAAAGTATCAATAAAGTATCACTCTGATAGGGTGCTGAAGAGCACTCGCACCTTGGCGCGTGCAGGATACCGTTGAGAAGTTGGCCAAGGAGAAGATTGACGACTGCATGTTGGGACTCCTAGGGCTCCGTGTGGGCTCCGTGTTGGAGGCCGTCAACAGCTACGGCTGGGCTGTTTGGCACCCAGGTCCTTCGAATGGATTTCACAGCTTCGATACTACTGGGAGATGGACGACCGCAATTCGGATCCTTGGACGCTGCAAGCCGACCACTTGGCGTGTGAGCCACTTAAAGAAGAAGAGATACATAGTCACCAAGGGATATTCAAGTCACAGAGATGGTGCAAGACGTACTGTATATAACAGTCCTCAGTACTCCTTGTAGTTGCCAGTTTGATCATGCATAATTCAATGCAGGGGTAAACGGGCATAATTGGTACAACCATTGTCAAAGATCGGGATGTAGGCCAGTATAGTGTATCCAGCTGACTGGTGGCAGCAACGTCCAACTTTTCACGTCCTGAAACTGCGCACAGAGACCACAAAAAAGATAACGGAAGTTGGAAGATGACTTTACTACCCTTCGGTAATCAAACGTGGTAGGGTGGAAACCAAAAAAGATAGTTCGATGGTTTTCCCATAATAACATCCATTTACAGCGGGATTCTGGCTAGCAATGTTTGATCTTACCCTTCAAAATTGTGGCGTCCAGTCCCTACCAAGGAGAACATGTGGGTCCGGGACATAGCTCAGATGGTTTTGTGGGAAGATCGGTGCATTTGCCTGCAGCCTGGCCTTTTGATCCTGTGGGACAGGAGCCTGGCCATGGGGTATCTATGGAAGTCCTAGTTTTATGTAAGCACCTCATTCAGCAATGGAGAGTGTTTAACATTTAACCACTCTAGGTTTGACTGCAAGGGATGTTCTCGGTATTTCTCGGTATTTTTGGATGATACATGTTCCCAACTTGAGCTTAATCAAAGAGCTTGGGACCCCATCCTTGCATATCCTTGCCCAACTGCCACTTTCGCTAGGTGCGCATGGTACAGACTCCCTTTCCTTACGGCGGCTCTGACATGTTTGAATGACGTCATCAATGGTCAAGGTATGTGACACCTAGGCACCCCAGGATCCATGATCATCATCATCATCAACACTTTGTTTGGACAATTTGTAGCGACCTCAAATGGCCAAGCCATGCCAAGCCCTTTACCCTCTGGTAATTTAACATAACTATAGGTGATTTTTCCATAGCTATGTTATTTTACCAGGCCGGGTAAACGATATATTGGAAGTGCCAGAACTTTTGGGTACGATTTACTGCCTGCCAAGACCTGTTTCTGCGACGATCATATCATGACCCTCGGGCTCAGGTGGTCAGGAAAATTCCTGGAAAAGGTACCACTTAATGAGGATTCCACATCTGGATCTGCAGAATCTATACAGGATGGGGCCCCCCAGTGATGGAACGATGGTTTATAAACCCCATTAATAGTTATATATAGGTGCCATAAACCATAGTTATTGGAGTTATGAACCAACTTAGCTATCGTTTGGGGGCCCCACTTTGTATACGGGGTTCATGATTTTCATTCATTTCGCGTAGGATTTGCTGATTGAACGTGTGGATTTCCCCATGGACTTTCCGCCGTGCTGCGACCTTAAGCTGGCTGCCAGGCTACGAATATTTGGGCAACTCGTTCCGTTTGGTGATCACGCCCCTGACCGACATGTAGGGAACCCCACAGGAAACCCGGGATTTCAGGTTTCTAATTCATTGAACATTCTTGGTGTGCCCAATTCAGATGTGATAAATCCATACAAATCATTATAGATCCATAATCCAAATTAAATCCATATATCCGATATTACCCACAAATGATATATGCAATTTATTCATTGCATTGTGGTCTTTCTGTGACTTGTTCACAATCCTTTCCAGGCTGCTGTTTGATGCCCGCGCACTGGAGCCACTGCCCCAGGTGCTACATGACCCTCATGGGAGCACAAAGCAGCACACTCAGACAAGTGCTGCTTGGTGGGTTTTTGCATTGCAGTTGAATTGAATGTGGCTCGCGGTTTTAGGACTTTTAGGCCTAGGCCTTGTAGATTTCTACATTGGAACCATCCAGTAGTGGCCATTTCGAAGCAAGATCTCAAAGGAAGGCCACCCCAGGAATGAGGCACATACCAACGTGTCAGTTGTCTATTGTTCTTAGCAGGTCAGGCTGCGCTGAGGAAAAATCCCAAGACCCAGAAATGGAACGTGGAACGTGGTGTCAGAGAGATAGGAGAGCAGCTGAACCACAGAAACAACATGGAGATGGGTTACAACATATGAATTGCATTGAAATCCCGTATTAGATGAACATCCATAAATCCGAGCATTTTCATGCATTTTCCGTCTGAAGACCAGGGTACTAGGTACCAGGGTTTTGACACATAAGCAAATTCATACATGTTTATTTGGTAGATCGATTGGCATATGCATGTTGGTTAGTGCTATCCCATTATGTTTTCATCAATTTATCCCATTCAAAAATTGTTGGTTTGAGATTCTCCCATCTAGTAGCCGTAGCCGTTCAATAGCCAACAACAATGTAGACGGTGCAATATTTTTAAACAATGTAGACAAATATTAAAAATGCTTTTTGATTTTCCATGTGTTTTCCTTTTTTGTTTTTTTTTTCAAGTTTAAAAAACATTAGAATAAGCTATAGAGGTGGACATAAAGTTACCCTCTGGTAAACATACAAAAAATTATGGGTAAAATCACCATTTTTTTAGCTGGGTCAATCAACTATTTCTATGGCCATTTTCAATAGCTATGTTTGTTTACCAGAGGCTATATGATACATTTATCCATTATTTATCCATGGTTGTTGGCTATGTTCCATTATTGACCATTCTTAACCATTATTAACCATTATCATATATATAATCATTATCAACCATGATTAACTTAACCATTCTGAACCATTGGTATATCCCATGAATATCCCACCCAAGCGCCATGGTCACTATGGCACTATGGCACCCACGTCTCTGGAGGCCTGAACCTGGGCGGTGCGCCCGCCGGTCCGGCGGGCACGGGGAAGACGGAGACCACCAAAGATCTGGCGAAGGCCTTGGCCAAGCAGCACCTTGGATGATCCATGATGATCCGCTGGAAGAGTTGAGGATGTTAGTTGGGCAAGTTGGGGAGCAATGACACCATGACAACCTTGATTCATGATGATTTATCTTGATGTTAAGACATTTTTTATATGATCATTTATGTTTTATGTTGATTTATGTGACTTTGAATGTGGGTTTTCAAGGATCTTTGCAACAAAAAAAAGCAAACAAGAAGACGTGCCAGGAAAGCAGGGAATTGTGTGGTTCAACTGTCATGCAGTAGAGTGTGATACTTGATCAGCCCAAGCAAATCATCTGTGGGTTTGCCTGCGCATTTCTCCTCGTCCGTCTCTACTTGGGACGATTGTATATGAGTCATGGGAGTTGCTGGAATGTGTAGGGCCTGGTGTATACTCAACTGATTAGTTATATCAAAACCACAAGGTGGTGCCCCCCCCAAGTTATAAATGGGTTATAATACCATTAACTATGGATATATGACCTATAAACCATAGTTGTTGGACTTATACACCAACTTAGCTAACTATGGGGCACCACCCTGCAGGTATAGAAATCAAATGGGCAGACATTAAGACATGACTTGGACATCAGAAATCTTGATCAGGCGCACCTCTCAGCGTTCTAAAGCGACAGCTTCGCCTTCACAAAGCATTTCGCTGCTTTTGTCGGCTTCTTTTTTCCGAATAGAAAGGTACCTCCAGTTCTTCTCACCGAAGAAACATGTGTTTTATATAGTTGGTTTATGTGCTAGCTAAGTTGGTTTATCACTGTAATACTTCGAGCTATATGTCCATTGTTCACTTAGTAACACATATATTTGATTTCTTTGTTAAAAAGCAGCACCAAAAAGATCGTCGCCCATGTCCTCGGTCTCGGTGACGGTGCGAAACCTTGCCGGCGACGCGGCAGCCTTCGTCAAAAGCGGCGCGGAGTGGAACGTGCTGAGGTTGAAGCAAGAGCTGTCCGACCTCACCGGATGCTTGGAGTGAATATGACTTTCCCATATATGTATATAATATAATCATATATATATACATTATATACACATTATATATATACATTATATATATATATACATTATATATACATTATCTATACATTATATATACATTATATATACATTATATATACATTATATATATACATATATTTAATAAAAATACATAATAATAATATATAATAATCAATAATATGAATATAGAATATATGATTTGATAATAACCAAGAAAAACAATAATAATCATAATAATGATATGTTCATATGTAATCCATAAATGGTGGGATACTGATCAATAGTGATTCATAGTGATGTGGCAAACCCAATAATGACCATCTCCAAGTCACCATTTTCATGGGTGTGATTTCAACCATCCGCAAAATGGTAGGTTTATTATTGGGTTGCCCACATCACTACATTCCCTTTGTCATAATCCATAATAACACGGGGAAATGATAGTGAAAATTATGATGATATAAGATATAAGGAGCAATCATGGGGAAATACAGTAGATCTATATAATTGTGATTTCGTGGTTGATCCTTGCGTTCGCCAATCGCTGGTAAGCTGGTTGGTTTCTTGCCAACCATCCGAAGAGAGAGGTATCTACCCTCCAGTGTCATCAAACATGGCAAATGACAAATCCCCAAACAAAATGGAGGTTTATAGCTGGGAAAATCATTGATACATGGGTGATTTTAACTTGCCATGTTTGATTAATATAGAGGGTTTCACTTCTAATAATGATCATTATTGTCCATACTTATCTCAATGCAACTGAAGTTACAAGTAACATGATTAGGATTACTTTGGGTTATATGTATAAGTGGTAAGGGTTTTGTGGCATTATCCCAATAATGAACCAGAATGTACCATTATATATACGTATATATATATATACATGTCATACACATACATACCTGTACAGTGTTACAGGAACTGATGCCTTGCTTAAGTCTATGATAGTCTATGTGCAGTTGGCTGACAATGTGCCAAAGCCCCAGAATAAGCCCCGCTTTTGACATGTTTATTGAAAACCAAACTCAAAAGGTACGCCTGTATCACTTAGCCTTTGGTAATTTAACATAGTTGTGGAACATTGCCTGTTTATAGAGATGATAAAAAATGATGATTTCCCTATTGAAACTTTGAAACTGATGGCTTCCCATATCTATGTTAAATTACCAGGTTGGGTAATTATCATCGTCACATAATAGTCAATTGGTGATTTTTTCTGTTGGGTTTCTAGGTACTAAACCAGATCACCCATGGTGCCGGCCTGGGTAAATATCCTTTAGACTCTCTTGTCATAATGGCTAGCAACTGGGGTATCTCAAATGTAGCTTCCATGCATTCCAGCATATATCTATATGTATAGATAATACACAATATATATTTGTATTATGTAATATTTAAATTATATAATATATTCATATCTTATAGTATATATTTATTATATTGTATATTTATATTATATTTACTGTTATTATATATGGTTTGCATCCTAGTTCTGCTTTGGGCCGCCCCTCACTTGCTGTGTTTGGGTTGTATTGAGGTGATTGACTTGAACCGTCGGTATTCAGGGAACCTGTAGGAACTATTTTTTACTTCACTTATTCAAATCCGAGGATGTCCGGTTCGGCAGCAAGTGCCTCTTGGATTGTGGATGATTGAGCGGCCAGCTGGCAGGGATGAACGTTTGATGCGGAATATCTTGGAGTTGTGTGGCTAAGTTGTGATGTTTGGGAATGCTGTGGTTGCAGGACAGGATATTTTGATGCTGACACAAACTGAGGTTGCTTTCGGAGACCGCGGCAACCCCCTTGGCAAATTGGAGCCGTTTGGAGGAATTATTGAAATGCGCTGCTCCCACTGAAGAAGCAAGGGAGTCTGAGAAGACCAGGCACTGTTTCGGGAGGGGTGCTTGAACCTGTGAGCACGGAATAGTTACCAAGGTTTCCAACAAAGAGAGGGGGACACAGGGTAGGGACATAGCCAACCTTGATACAGATAAGAAAGCACGGCTCCAAGTTCCCCGTTCTTTTGAGCACATCAACTTGAGTTTGCTCTTGATGCAAAATCTCCAAAAATCAAAGTATTTTCTGAGGTATCCCGTACTGGAAAGCTTGTGATGAAGGTTGTAATGGAATCGATACTTGGATAGTAAGGAGGGTTACTCGATGGTCTACCCATACATGTTCACATGTTTTTAGTGCATTCCTGGGCTCCTTGCCCTCCAACTGCTTTAGCTACTTTCATGGCCCATCCAAGGACCAATATGTGGGTCACATGTATGGTTTACCTCCTGAGCAGTCCAAGTCATGGGATATCAGCTGCGTAGACCTTGATCTAACAAATTGCGGGTTCCATAAGAGAAAATGAGTCATGCCATCACACCCACCTTGTTTCATTTTTTCGCAAGCCATTTGTCAGGTCTACACCTTTATTTGAAAAAATGAAAAAAATCGAAGTTAGCAATCATCCCGTCCATTTCCCACCCACTTTCGGAACCGAAATTCAGTTATATAAGTCTCGGAAATGGGGAAGGTCCATTTCGAATATCCAACCATCAGCCTCATCAGCCGTACCCTCTTGGTAACTTAACATAGCTATTGAAACTAGCCATTTATAGTTGATTTACCTGTAAAAATGGTGATGTTCACCATGGCTATGTGTACATGTATCACATGGTATCGTGGCCAGAGGCTGCTGGACCTGACGTTGCTGCGCCTGGAGAAGTCTCCTCTCTGGAGCGATTGCCTGGATGCTCTGATTGCCCGAGAGTTGCCGTTCGGAGTCCCAACGGATGGGCCATGGCATGGCCGTTTTGGGCCAATGTTTTGGGAGAAAAAGATCAACAATCCGGATGTACCAGGTGTAGCCTGATTTTGGGGACTAGATACTACTAGATACTACTATAGTAGTTACTAGTACACTGATGTACCCTGATTTTTTGGGACTTGTATCTTTCCAGGGGGGGTTCTTTGGTTAGAGCGCAGGTGTGTGTTGAAACGCGTCGATTAGCACATGCCAGCTGATTAAGAGTATTGTCAGATGCATTATTTGTATTTATTTGTGGCCAAAAGTTGCCATGCAACAGAATAAGCACAGCATTGCGTTTTTTGCTATTGCAGATTGTTGCGTTTTTTTGTTATTCCAAGCCCATAATGATGCTGCCGGATGGAATTTCTAACACAACGCTGGACACTTTCACCTGCTGACCCGGACGGTTTTCCACAATGTCGTGTTCAACAACAGGTTGCCTATATCCGGCAAATTGAAATGGTTTCAAAGCGCCAACTCATCTGGTCGCTGGTTTGAAGTTGATTTTTCTTATATTTGGGATGATCCAAATTTGACCTTGTGCCTTTTTGGATGGCTCAACTTTGTCGCTGGTTCAAATTCAGGTTCAACGATCTGCCCCCGCAGCTGCAAAGGGATCGCAACTTCCTACTAGGAGCTTTGGAAGCTGATGGCCTGTTGTTGGAACCCTGGCCGGGTAGATTCTGTTGAGGTTTCCGCCCTGATGGTCTCCACATGTTCGAAATGTCATACCTTCTGGATCCTTTGGTAATCAAATATGGCCTGCTATGGCCTGCTGGAAATCCCTCAATTTATGGATGATGTTCCAATTTGAAATGTCCATGATGGAGTTCCTGTTGCCAGGTTTGGGGACTGGAGGGCATGTCTTATTAATTATTGATTGGTAATCTGAACATGTTTTCATTCTACTGTTCCATGCCCACCTCAGACGATTGATATGTTTGGGGATGTGGTTTGGGGATGTTTGGGCATGTGTAGGTGTTGTGCGTTATCGCAGAATATCACAGACTTGGGTTGAATTGAACAATTGCAAGAACCGTTGTTTTTTTTTTTGGGGGGGGGGGTGGGGAAACACTATGGTTTTCCGTAGGGGCCTTAAACCCCCTTATTGTTTATACATCGCGTTATATCCCCATTCTATTCAATCCCCGAAAATGATAAAACAAATTCCGCAGATAGTGAACTTCTCACCATGATTGCTTGCATATGCCCACATCAGTTTATATCCATCATGTCCGCTGATGATACACCGCGTTTTCATCATGTTCCCATTCTATGGGTCCAAACTAGTGGCGTGCATCCCCTGCATCCAACGTGGTTTCCTGGTGGTGTTCAAGGGCTCAACAGGAGGAAGAGATTTCTATGTTCTATATGGTTAAAGTCCCTAAGGCAAATATTACTTTCTAGCGTTAAGCTAAGCGGATTTGATATGGAGGTTTCCAAAGTCATGGGTGTACCCCCCAAATCATCCAAGTTATTAGACCATGACTTAGTACTGAAACCTATGGTGACTTGAGGTTTCCTCATTTAAGAAACTCCCAAAAAGGGTGCTTATATACAGTTGGTCCCCAGTTGATGGTGATTTTTTAGACTATATATATATATTTATAATATGTTATATAGTTGTTATATCATATTCTAAGTTGATAGTACCTTGGTTAAGATATAAACTCCATTTGGCTAGAACGCCCCACATGATATCCCAACCATATTGAGGGAAGGGATGAACATTGGCAGATTCCCTAGGGCCCCAGGCCCTAGGGCCCTGATGGCTTTAGGGGGAGATGCTTCCGGAGCATCGTGCGGATGCCGACTTGGTCGCGTTGGCGGTGGCTCAGAATCCGGCCGTGTCTTGGATCAAAAGGCGCAGAAAAGTTGTCAATGGTCATCACCATTTTCATGGGTGGTATGGTTACCATTCACAGTCATGGGTGGTTTATGATTGTTTTACCAACATGAAATAATCAATGGGAATTCCAGGATCCTAAAATAGAGGTACGTTAGTACCATATTTCAGGCCATATTTTTTGGGCTATATTCCCTTACATAGGCCTTAATTACATAGGCCTTATATATGGTAGGTACCTCCAATTTAGGTTCCTGGAATGGCCATTGAAAAAGTGGGAATTTCACCAGCAAAGGTGGTGATGTCATGTGATTTAAGCCAACACAATGGGATTTTTAGCAGCAAGAATACTGATTCAACTGGCACAACTGGTCATTGAATCAGCCAAGAGTGGGGCATTGACAAACATGACGATTTAGCGGGCAGGTTGGATGACCAAAGTTGGGAGAGGTACCCTTTGGTCATCCAACCTGGCAATGGATCCCATGTGGCGTTGAAGAATTCTTTGTTCCCATGGCCTTGGTGTGGTTTCACTTGTTGTACTTCTCGTACTTGTTCTTGTCCTTGTGGTTGTAAGTTGTGTTCGTAAGTTGTGGTTGTTATTGTTATTGTTTGTGTTATTGTTTTTTTCTTGATCTGGTTGTTGCTGTTGTTGCTGTTGCTGTTGCTGTTGCTGTTGTTGTTGTTGTTGTTGTTGTTGTTGTCGTCGTCGTCGTGGTGGTGGTGGTGGTGGTTTTGCCCTAGTTTGTCGGATTTCACCATACCCGAACTGACATACTGGTATGTTTTCAGTAACAAGTTGCAAGCACCAGCCAAAGTAGCTTAAGACAATAGATTAGATGTTTGAAACCTAGAGTCTAGAGATGGATCTCAACAACCAAACACATCCCAACTTGAATCATAATTAATAATTATTATCTTTTGATTTTTAAAATATAATAATATATAGTCAGATTGATATCTCACTGCAACTAGATATCATCACCATCTTGAACAACCTCAAGTTGTTTTGCAGGGTTCACCTTTTTTGAGGCTTTGAGGTTTGCAAGTTGCAGTCGGCCCATGCTGCTCTCAGTGCTTCCCGCCAATGGCAGTGCCTTACAATTTGCCTCCAAGGGTGTCTTGGCACATGATGGTCCCGTGGGATCCCGTGGCAAAACCTGCGAGGTTTTTTCCAACGATTTTCGTAGGGAGCTGAGTTGATGATTTTTGGCATTTTGCCAATGGGAGATATACTACTTGCTACTGTACTCAGGTTGAATCTATATGTTTTGGGGGGGTGTCCTAAACTTACAGATGTCCAAGTAAGTTGGGTTATCATTCCTCCGAACTTCAGCAGTTCACAGCACCAGATGGCACAGCCCAAGGTTACCGCAACGACCCCCAGGTGGTTTTGGCTGCGGTGACTTCTGAAGGTTGGCTCCTGCAGGGGTTGTCCAATGTGTGGTAAGTGAACCACCAAACGGGATGAAAATTACGGGGACCAGAACGGAAACAATGTGGCTCTCTTTGAAAACAGTATAGCCCCAAGATTGATTGGTGATTTTCATGTTCCTATCCAACAATTGATGTTTTTACCATTTAAATCATTATAATATCATCATTATATCCCATTATATCCTGTATTACCTGATATTATCCTATCGTTTCCCAATGGTATCCCTCTTCTATCCTCTTGTAATTTAACATGGGTATGGAAAATCACCGTTCTTAAAAACACGAAATCATCATAAATCATCGACTATGTAATGGTCCATCTATACCATAATTAGTCGTGTTAGTTTACTGTAGTGTATTTTTCATTTTGATATCATTATCATTTTATATCACGTTTTGTGTTGGTTCGAATCACCATAAAAGCACCACAAAACCCCATGAAATTCCCAAGAAATCCGATCAAATCACCAAACCATAAAAAATAGCAACACCATCAAATCCTACAAAAATCCCTACAAAATCTACAAGATCCTCATGAAATTCCCATTCAAAAAGTGCTTAAGCAAGCACCGGGAGCCCTCGGCCGCGGCGCCAGGTGATGCCTTGCAGTACGCCTCGGCGCAGCGGCGCCAGGACCGCGCGATCGTCCTGGCGGCGGTGCGACGCCAGGGCAGGGCCCTGCAGGCGGCAGCGCCACAGCTGCGGGACGACAAGGAGAACTGGGTCCATGGGGAGAGAATGGTGAGTTACCCTCTGGTGAACTAACATAGCCATGGAAAATCACTATTTTTCATGGGAGAATCCACTATAAATGACAATTTTCCATTGCTATGTTAGTTCACCAGAGGGTATTATTATTATTATACAGTATTTATCACCATTATTATTGAGAATGGTGAGTATTATGATTATTATTCTTATTATTACTATTATTAATCACCATTGTTATTATTATTATTGTTATTATTATTACCCTCTGGTAAATAAACATAGACCCTGAAAATAGCCAATGTTTAATGGAAACTAGTCTTCCAACCCCTATCTGCCAGGGTCTATGTTAATTTACCAGAGGGTATTATTATTTATTATTATTATTTATTATTATAATTATTAATCACCATGATTATTGGTTACTCACCATAATTAACACTATAATCAACAATTATAATTGGTAATTAATGGTGAGTAATTTTTATCATAATTACTCACTATTATTATTGGTGAGTGAGTACCATGATTAATCACTATAAGTAATTACTATAGAAAATATCAGTCTATTAATCATATTTTAATCACCATTAATCACTGATAATCACCATCATGAATGAACAATCATCCATTAGTCACCACTAATCACCATTAATTTGACCATTAATTATATAGCCGTTTCCATAGATGTCCTTTTCCCATTTGTTGGTTAATTAATAGAGGGATTTGAAGAAACCCCTTTAACAACAGGTTTCTATGATGATAGATGGTATACCAAACCGGCCCCTCTATTTTTACCAAAAGGACATTATTGGAGTTTGAATGGAGGTTTCCTAAGTCATGGAGGTACCCGGGTACCATCATCCATTTTTGTAGGATGGTCCATTATAATTAAACCCTCCACTTTGGGGTACTTCCATTTATGGAAACCCGCACATGTGAATGGTGGAGATACTATTTTCCCCGACCTGCCAGGTGAGGGTCTCTAGATTTTATCAAAGCTGCATGCCGCCCACCTTCCGCTAGGCTCTTGTTCGGATTGTTTTGGTTTAGTTTAGACTAGTGAATTTAACCATCTGAAATGGTGGATTTATATAGTAGATTATAGACTATAATCTACTATATAAATCCACCATTTCAGATGGTTAAATTCACTATTCTAAACTTAGTAGTAATGAGGACATCATTCAGATAGAATGGGACAACCGGCCTTTTGGGTGACCCCCTCCAGCCATGTGTGATTCATGTTTTGGGATTGGCCATTGGGCTTAGTTAGGCGGCCATTAGCCACTTCTGGGGCAACCAACAACCACAAATTTTTTTATATCTGGTTGGTGGTTTCAAAACATTTTTTGTTTTTCATAATATCTGGGATAATCCTTCCTGTTATACCTATTGACCAATATTTTTCAGAGGGGTTGAAACCACCAACCAGTCTATTATCAAGTTACTATATAGCGCCGGACAACTACTTAGAACATCGTTTTGGAAATTTTTCGGTGGGTACGCGCGCTCTACTTAGAACATTTTCGGCGAATAGGGGGACGTATGTTCTAAGTGACTTAGAACATAT
>Ga0126342_10010118_pt1 | contig 16871 bp, 14 predicted proteins | sample Cyp1metagenome_FD_92528 | JGI IMG/M metagenome (GOLD analysis project Ga0126342, IMG submission 92528) | Coral microbial communities from Lord Howe Island, Old Settlement Bay, Australia - Cyphastrea 1 metagenome | ecosystem: Host-associated > Invertebrates > Cnidaria > Coral ... | reverse complement strand
TAAAACCGGAACCTGCTTACTGCACCCCTGAAATCCAGGATTTTCCCCAAAAGTGCCAGAATCTAGGCATTTTAGGGTGTGGTAGGCAGAAAAATCTCTTCTTACCACCCGTCTTTGACTATATATATATATATATATGAATGCATATATATATATGATAGACAATAGATATGTACACGTGACATAGTTTTAACAAACAATTTATAACAACTACCCTCAAGCATGGCCTGCAGGTAGGTATACCATGGTACACCCAGTTTTCCGGATCCAAGACTGTCCCATCTTGGGGGCAGTAGCTTGGGCAGGGGATCATAGGGGTTATATCCCAACTTATGGGAGTTAACTCATCATGGTGATACCAATTTTTGAACTTCAACTGTCCAAGTGCAGCAAATCGCGCAGCAACTGGATCAGTTAGATCCTGCCAGGATTCCATTGGGGGCACCGCAGGACTGGGACTAGCTGTGGCTGTGTGGCTTTTTTTGGTTAGGGCCCGGCTGAGGAAGGCCTAACTTGGTTACATTGGAAACCCGGCTCAAGGAGCTGCGATTTTTGGAGCTTTTTTGGTTGGGTTTCACCTGTTTTTTTTGGCATCATCCATCTGGGATGATCATCCCACTCTTCCACCTTGTGGGGAGAGGCCTGCCCTAATTCGCTTGACCATTAGTCTAAATTGTACACGGTATGAATCAAGATGAAAGCTAAATTCTAGGTAAATTCTAGGACATTTTAATCACATGTGTTATTTCATCTACTGTGGCGCAAACACAGACATATGCGTGTATATGTATATATATATTACATTGTACTACAGATGTGTTGCATTATTTATGATAGATATGTTTATTGTGCTGTGTTATGTTGTGTTCAATATATTTTTTTACATGGTGAAATGTTACAAATGACATATGTTTTTAGTTTCACATTATTTATATATATATAAATGAATATATATATATATATATGCTACACAAACGTTTAGATTTTTTCTTTAATATCCAGTAGAAATTCCTACAGCCGACTACACAGCTTCAACGTCCACCAGGATGGCCCGACTTCGTCAAAGAGGACGTTGTTTTATGTCACTGGTTGAGCTGGTTATATCTGCTTGGTCGTTTGGAAGATGTTTGGTTCATCCCCAATACTACCATAAATGGGTTGGATTCCAACCATCCCCAAATGCTAGGTATATCATAATATTATCACACATAACTGGTTGGTGGTTTGGAACATGTTTTTCATTCTCCCCAACCAGATTGGGGATGATGATCCAACCTGACGAACTCATATTTTTCTGGGTGAAGCCCAGGAGTCCTCAAGCGCGAACACGGGGCCCAGTTGGCAACCTTCACTCAGGTTGGGAAACAGGATATGGATCTCCAGCAACGTGAGATGATTTCTGGATATGGATTTCTACTGTTAAGATTCTTTCACATAGAGGAGAAAGGTTGAAATATGTTGAAATTGAATCATGGTTTTTAAGCTTTAGTTGCCTATAGTTGCAGGGTTTTTGAGTTTCTAGTTTTGCGTTGAAAAGATTTCATGATTCATGATTCATGATCCTTCGGATTGTTTGGTGGGAGTTACCTTTTGTCGGCACCACTCCTGTAGACACCATGTGCTGCCTGGATCCTAATCCATCAGTCATGTCAAAACCACCAAAGAGATCCAAAGAGCGCTAAATGCTTGGATTCTCGCATTTGAATCCATTTGATTGGATAGTGAGTCAGTTGATTGTTGATGGTTTGTGATGTCTCTGGCAGTGATGACTTGGGCTGCCAGGGGCTCATCGGGTGGACATCCTTGGGGGTTCCCACCGTTTGTTCCAATAAAAACAAAAAAGGCTGGTGATTGTGAATTTGGGTGAGTACTTTTTCCAGTGAATGTTTCCTACTTTTTCCCGAAGCATCCTGAAAAATCTCTTGCCTTTTCGCCCCTGACCACAACTGATCTTGTACCTTCAGGTAGGGGCTGGAAATCAGACAGCATTTAGGCATAGAAATTTTGGCCGCGACCCACATATTTTTTCCCCGCTATGTCTTGGTAGTGTTTAAATGTGTTTAATATACCGCAACATATCTAAAAAATATAGTAACTATTTATAGCTATATAATTTCTTTTGGGGTTCCTGCGATTTGATTTAACCTTGAAACCCATGGCAGATTGCCGTTGGATGCCCTCAGATCAGGCCGAAAGGACATGATGTGTGAGCTGCCGGCTGGCTGAAGAAACAGATTGAACCAATGACAACTGCGGGTTGAAGCAACAAAAATCCATCCAAAGATTTGAGTGGACCATGATTTGATGGGAGTATGATGTGAAATTCCTGAAATTCTTGAAAGTGCAAAAACAAGACTGAGGCACATGGCTTGAAAAGTCCAGCAGGGAACCATCGTGGTGAAACGGGGGATATCGTTGGCGGTTCACGGAACCGCGCCGCGCCGCGCGGCCGATCTCGGCCCTGCCGTTGTTTCACCGACACCGCTGATGCCCTTGGGAGAGCCTTGGGAATATTTCGTAAACCCAACAAGAAATCTACCATTTCAAAATGGATTATACAATCTATGTCAATCTATTTTGATTTTGGGATATTTTGGGGGTGGTGCACTATTAGGCTGGCAGCATTACATAGTTCTGAGAAGTTGAGTAGTTCAATGGCTTTCGGATCTTTAAGTGTAAGGGTTTATGGTGTTTGATGGCTAAAAACATTTTGAAACCATGAAGGAAGGACTGTGTGATATCCGCTGCAATTCTTCTTCGAGGTATTGAAGGTCATGAATTTGACCACCGGAAAAAAATCCGTGGGTGAAGAGTCCCACCTATGAAATCTATCGTCAGTAGTTACGGTAACTCACCTCACTTTAACATCTTTAGCCACCATTCCATGGAAATGATAGGAACCCCGAATGATGGGGCTCCCATTCGCATACTGCTCTCATACTACTCCCAAAAAAAAAGACAAATCGTATGGGAAGATTGTGGGAATGGGGGTCCCATGATGGTCCCCTATCAATTCCATGGATTCCACCCACCGTAGCTTTGAACGTCGCCAATCAGTGCCTGTGCCCAGGGTATCCCAAGGTCAGTTCGGCTGGTTTTAGTGTCGATTCGTCGGGTCGTCGCGACGTACCTTAGGTGCCGCCCTGATGAAAAGCAGACGATGGGACGATCGGGCTTTCCTGTGTGGACATGGCGGATGACTGCGAAATACTGCGAATTTGGCAAAGAGGGTGGCATTATGTGGCATTAAGGATCATTAAGGTATATAAGTTATATTTATTTATTAAGTTATAAAGTATAACAGGTTGTTGTTTGTTGCGGAAAGAGATGACTGTTTACGCTAAGGATTTGCATATGATTTTATAATATTTTATATAATTGCATATGCAGGCAACAACCCAGCATACATGATCATATATGATCATAGATCAATGAGTTCTACTCTGTTTCCGTCGCCATTTAGCGCTGCCCGCCAGCGTGCCGCCGTCGTTTGGGGACTTGGACAAAACGGGAAAAGGTGGTGCCCCATAGCTCGCTACATGACCTTCATGGTGAGATATGTAATGATATTCTGGGGTTATAACATGTTATAACTTATAACCAACTTGTAACCAACTATAATCATTGGTTATAATCCAATTAGCAGCATTGTGGGGTTAACTTATAATTCTACAGATTCTACAGCTGGGGTTATAACCAACTTATAACTGGGAGGCAGCACCTTGATGATGACTTTAGCGAGGTAAAACGCGATGGCGGCCAGTTGGGCAGAAGAGGTTCAGGACTATCAGCTCCTTGCAGTGCAGTGGAGTTGTTGATTTATGAATATTCATGATACTGTATGTTTTTTGTGTGTCTTAATGTTTCTGAACGTGTTATGTTATGTTATAACAAATATGTTTTCATTTACATATACATGCATTATATATTAATTATTTTATATTATATATATAATATGTATATATACATGTATATATGTGTATATATGTGCACTATAGTTTTTTCCATGTGAGTACTTGGAATATACTTGTAAGCATTTTGCCATGACTCACCTCTTCAAGACCGGACCCATGACCGCCCCGGTTGACAGAGCGCTCAGGCGCCGTATTTGTCGTATGATATGGCAATAGACATGTGTCACGGTAAATTCACCAGGAACCCTCTGAGTTCCTCAGCTTCAATTAATCTTGCTTTATCAATGTTTATCGAATGTCAATGCCCAGAAGTTGCTTATCAATGCAATCCTTCACACAACTTGTTGGTTTCTCAATGTTTTTACTTAATTCACTTGATGTTGTGAACCCCAAGAGCGGCTACGCCGGCAGCCGAGGCATGACAGAAGGGTGAAGGTGCACCCGGACCTGTTCAAAGGTCGCACGGTGGGTCTCGAAGCTGCAGGAAGCGGTGGGACGGGGCGGTGCTGAAGGTTTGGGGTAAAGTGGCAAAGGGGGGTTCCATAGTCAAGGGCAAAATGGATGGTTTATATATGTTTATATAAGTTTATAACGGAAAATCCCACGAAAATCCATGACCATTGGGACGGTTAACCATAGTTGAGCCATCGAGCCATCGAGATTGCTATCTTCTCATATCTTCTCCTTTGTTTGGGTGTTAAGTTGTTCTAAGCGCATCATTTTCGCTGGTCCCCAGCTTTTCTCAGGCTATGTGCGTGGAGAGAACAGCAAGAGGGAGCGCAGCTACAATCCGTCGCCTCGGCTGACCTGCTCTGACCGTGTGAAGTCAAGCAATTCGGCCTAGGGATATGCGACTGTCATGTCATATCAAGCGCCAATGCGTATCATATATATATATATATATTATAATATCCCCCTCTAGATATCCCGTATGAAAGGGCCCACACCGGGGTCCGCAAATTACAAAATGGCAAGACACAAAATTACCTACCACCAATCAACCCGTCATTTTATAAACCAGAATATTTTTTAGGGGCTATAAAATGACTAACATGGGAACTTGCCCAACACAAAGGTCGGTGCAGGATTCAACATATAAAAAAATGATAGGGAGAGAGAGAGAGATATATATATAAATATATATATATATAAATATATATATATATTTGCGTTATACTATATTTTTACTTACTTTGCAATATAAACAATTTCTTTTGACAATTACCGTTTTTACCAGCAAAAACTGAGAAACACATACCCGCAGAAATTGGGTTTGGACAGTTGTTGTTCTTTTAATGCCCTGAGTTTCCTTATTAAATGAATATTTTCTCTGGTGACACCACAGTTGGGACAATTTTCCACCTATCTAACCCCCGCCTTATAAAATGATGCGACGCCCATTGTCCTTTCGCACATTTGGAAAGGTAAGACGCTATAAGATTTGTTTGCTTTATTTCTGACCTGGAATTGTCATTTTAATATTTAATTTTATGCCAATTGATGCTGCCATATATTGTTTGCATCGTTGAATGCCATTTTTATAAGTGTTTTTCACCTGGTTTGTCATTTTTATAGCCAAAAAACACGTCCCTCTGATAAAATGAGCGGACCCCGGGGTCCGGCACTAATCTAGAGGGGGATTATACAATATATTATATATATATATATTATAAATATTATATGGTTTGGATAGATGGGTGTGTTGGTATAAAGCTATTGTTAAAGGCAACTATTTGGACCGGAACATCAGAGTGGAAAGGAATCAATCCAAGGTTGATTGCAATCTTCCTCATGAATTGGATGGCCATTTGGAGGCTATAGATGGCTTTTTTGGTACTCGTAAGTGGTGAAAGGTTATATAAGACCACCTTATTCAATCTTATTCAGGTTCGGGCGAGCGAATCCCAAAAGGAAGCATAGTCGGAGTTTTGTGGGGGGAAAGCGTTTGATGGACCATTCGGAAAGGAAACTTCCTACAAGGTGGTGCCCCTTCAGTTTTAAGCTGGTTTATGGTCCCCATGAGCTCTAGATATATCTGTCAGTCCTGTATAGTTAACCTACAATCTTATAAACCAATTAGCGAACTATGGGCCATGGGGCACTACCGTACCTTGTACCCCCTTGAAATGGAGGTTTTTCATGGGAAATCAACGATAGATGGTGCATTTTCGGTTGCCATGTTGAATTCCATTGAATTCCCATCAGGTTGCTGGGCCGATTCTTGGACCAACACCGAGAACGAGAGCAGCAGGACTTCGAGGAGAAGGCGGGCCATCGGTTTCTCGAAAATCTGGAGGGACATCTCCTGGATTTTGAAGGAAAGACCTACAGAAAAGCCCTTACAATTGATGGAGTGTGAAAAAAAAAACCAGGGTTTCCTGCAAAAAGTACGTGAACCAACCCATGAAGAGGGCTACAGTATGGAGAGAGAGAAGCCTTTGAGAGTCCAAAAGGTGTGACCTAAGCGACGTTTGCTAAGTTGAGAGCTGAGGTGGAGGTCGACAAGGGAATCTTGAGAAGACGCCTAGTCCGACGCATAGGCCCAACTCCTTAGTATCAAATGATTGTATTTTTTTTACTTTACATAATTTAATTTTGGCTCCAATTGTGTATTGCATTTGCATGTCCGGTTACACGTTGGGGCTACCTAGGATATGCAATACATATGTTTTTTTGGGCAATCCCATCTTATATAAATACGTTGATGAGCAGGTGAAGAAGAATTACCTGAACATGGCCAGAGACATTCAGCTACGAATCTCTGTCTGATCGGCAGATTGAAGTCACATGGGGTTCCATCAGACGTTTGCAGACCAAAATGGGTGCCACAACCTGGCAAGTGAATCGATTTTTTTGGACATCCTTGTTCGAAGACTATCCTCGTTGAAAGTAATATTGAAGGTTTTCCGCTGCTTTGGACTAGCAGACGGTGCCAAGCACGGATCCGGGGAACCAACTTGACGATGGGATCAGTCTTCTGATTTTATGGAGAAAATGATGGGTGCTAGTGAATTTGGCGTATGGACCGATGGGAAAAATATGTGGAACTCTCGGAATCAAGCAGGTCTTAATGGGAGGATCATCTATCAATGGATCTCCATGGTGAATTCTCCGGAAAACCATGTTGCAAAACACCATCTATTCAACCTTGAGCCCAGCGGCTTGAAGCTGATGAGCAAAACAATGACGTCAAATCAGTCAGTCACATGAGCACAAGATGGGGATAGAAGCAGCATGAAGCAACAAATGGATCGAAACAAAACAGGTTGCAAATCACTTGGAAATCTTGGAACTATGTCTCCAAGAAAAATCGTAAAACATCCTTTCACATGTCAAAAGAGTCCCCCAGAGTCACCAAGGAAAAGAGGCTCCCTACGACCTCATCACACATGAAAGGCTGATGATTTTGGGTGGTGGGGATGGGTGGGGTAGACTGCCGTGCCCAAAGATGATTCTGATATGCCCATGATATTCCCATGATTTTGGGATAATCAGCATGTTCACCCAAAAATCAAAGACTTTGGTTATCATTGGGCCATCAAAAATGGGGCAGGGCCCAGCCACAGCGTGGAGATTATAAACAAGAGACTTCCAACCTGGACTACAACGGCTGCAGGATTGGTAGCAACCACGTATGTGGATATGGATGTATGATTATCCCTTTGCATCTATAAATCCAGAGATAATCGCACAACATCTCATCAAATCCCCATAAAAACTGCATAAAATCACCATACAATCATCCTAAAATCACCAAAAAGTCTTATTCAAACCACACTTTCAATCCAGCCTTTCCCCATGGCACCTGGCGCAGGAAGTTTGAGGCTTTGGTCCCTGAAGCGCTGGACCCAGCGAAGCCCAAGGAATTGAAATGTCCCGTTCCGGACGCTCGGAACTGGGGAGACCGGGGAGACCATGGGAGGACCGAGACCTGGGGGAACAGCGCCCCAAGTGATTTTCAAATATGCCAAGTGAGTTTATAAGGATGTTTAGGGGCTTGATGGAGGTTGATGGAGGTTGATGGAGGTTGATGATGATGATGATGATGATGATGACGATGATTATTTTTGTTATTATTGCTGTATTATTACTGCTGTTATCACGAAGAAACAGTTTAAGTAACGATAATAAGACTAGCAGTGAAAATAGAGTTAAGTTATATATGATTATTATGATTATATATTGTGTTTTTGGAGATGTTGGAGTTATGAATACTTCGGTGGGATCTGTATCACGAAGCGGGGGTCGTCCCCGGTCGGGCCGATATGGGCCAATTGGCTGCCAGAAGATGTTACCCATCTCCCTTTCAACATCCCCAACCTTGGATTGGTAGTTTAGTCCTTTAATTACTGTAGTTGTTTGCTATAGAAGGAACATGACCATAACCAGCAAAAGGTGAATTTCTGGTGGACTATGATTGATTGACCATGTCAATTTGTGCAAGTTGGGGGGCCAACCCCCAAGGCCTAATTTAATCTCAATTGTAGATGTATTCACCATATTTCACCATCCATATCCCCAACAGTTTGGTTACCCTCATCTTCCAGCTGTCTGGAAGTAACCAACCCCAAAATCATTTCTGGTTCATCACTTTGGCTGCCCTTTCAAAGAGGTAGCTGGAAGGTTGGTAGGCTAGAACCCCTGGGAACCATGGCTACCTCTTTGTCACGCAGATCATGGGGGTGTCTGCTGGGGGGGTGTGGGCAAATCAGGGTTTCATGTGACGAAACTGACTAACTTTGTTTAAGTTTATTTAAGTTTATTTAAGTTTATTTAGCTTTATTTAACCTTATTTAGCTTTATTTAGTTTTATTTAAGTTTATTTAGCTTTATTTAAGTTTAATTAGATTCCTGCCTATTTGTGATGGTATCCATGCCATCTTGCAGTAACCCCCCTAGCACACCCTCCCATAACTACCGTGATTTTGTTGGTTTCCCATCTTGGTAGGTGGCCTTCTTTTCACCGAGGACACCGCGGTGGATTACAACATCATCTCCAACCTGCGCTTCGACGCGCACCACTGGGCCCATCCACAGAAACGGTCGGGCGCTGTTTTTTCTTTTTTTGACCGCTGTTGATGGCCGGAGCCCCCTAATAAAATATGGAAAAGTCATGGAATATCTGACATCATCCAACTCCAGTCCATGTAAAATCTTCGAAACATGTGGATGGGATCTGGAGGAACATGACTGATGGGACATCCTGGGACCATAGGCATCCCGGATCTGGGACTCTTCCAGGCCCATCCCTAAAGATCGGGTGCCCAAAGCGCGGATGGTCCCAGCCTTGCTCCATAAGGCCGGGGAGAAATGGACGGTGGAAACGAACTAATCATCCTGGAGTAGACAGAGAATTTCTGGTTGGTGGTTTGGAACATGAATTTTATGACTTTCCATATTGGGAATTTCATCATCCCAACTGACGAACTCATATTTTTCAGAGGGGTAGGGCTCAACCACCATCCAGGAGAATTTGATTATGGACATTTCACACAAAAACAAACAGGCAAAACATGGGACAGTAGATACAATGAACATTTCCAAACAACAACCCCCGAAATATGGGAACCATATGGCAAACTCCTATATGCAATCTCTTCCAGAATGGCTACAATGATATGCAAGGCTTAAAACATTATGTTTTTCAGGGCAAAAACAATGGGATATGGACCGACAACTGGGTCATAATTGTATAGAAAACTATACCATCCACCAAGTTTAAGATGGATTTGACTCCAGCCCTGTGAGGATTTTAACATTTTGACCAACCGCTACCTCGAACACCACGAGGCAACGTGCCGTGATGAGGCAGAAATTCTGCTACCCAACACTCTTTGGAAATACCTAGCAGCAGTTACAAGTTTAAAAAGTTATATGATATGGGCAGGACGAATATGTTGGTCGCTTTCAAGTGCCGTTTTTGTGAGTGCTAGTAACGTACCAAAGTTTGTTTGAATTGGCTTCACCTTGCTTGAATCTGGCAACAGGGTGCAAATGGCTATCCTGACCTTGCCGCCCTTGTTGATGGCCTCCGTTCGGAAAGATGGCTGGAAGCTTTTGAGTGTTAGTCTTGTAAGTTGCCAATTGCATCCAACTGAAGCAAATACCAGGAAACCATGTGTCTTATGAATTGCCACCAAACAACAACCGGTTTCTCAGTATTGGAACTGAGCTGATTTTCCATCCGACGCCAGCATGGTCGTCCATCAGGATGCCAGAACACCAGTGCCATTTCACATTTTTTCCGAGGGCGCCACGCCTTCTTTTCATGCTGGCAGCCATAAGCGTTTGCCGATGATCGTCTCAAGGTATTGGAACTGAAATTTGACAATGTTTCTTCCAAAATAAATCGTCTTGATGTGTATTAGACTGTGTATTAGACAGCTGATAACCAACATGATTTTTGAATAACCAACTGATTATTATTGTGTTGGACAACTGATATTTGAAAACCGTCTCCTAAAGATCCACCAGGAGAAGGTCGAGCGGGATCGCGAGCTGAACCTTTTGGAAGCCGTCAACCGTCTAAGCCGGGGGTTGGACCAGGTTTGGACCCGGTTTGGTGGGAAAAAAAGGTGTTTTTCCATCCAAACATGGGGGGTTCACAATACAGAGATATGGGGAGATTGGTGATATTGAATGGTAGATCTTAGAGTTAGACTTTAGATTTTTGTGGGTAAGATATATGCTCCCACTGCTGGTTTCAAGTGCAGACAGAGACTTACGGGGTTTCGAATGGAATGTGGGATGGGTGCGATTGAACATGGGGTATATCACCAAATTGTAACTTTAAAGGGGATGATTCGATAAGGTTTACGCTTGAATTAAGCAGTTGATTTTGGGGCTCCCCATTTTCAGACATCGAAATCGTTCTTTTCCTCCCTGCAATTTGGGACGATGTTCAAAGTGAACGAACAATATTTAGAGATAGGACGACGCCACCAACCACCTCTGATCTATCACTGGTAAAGTATCATGGCCTCAGTGGTTGCATTGATCAAGCCCCTGCTGCTCTCACTACTGAATACATATGTGTGTAGTTGTGTGTATAGTAATGTGGGAAACCAATAATAAACCTAGAAACCCAGTGCCATAAACAATTGCCATTTGGGGATGGTTTACAGTTTCCATTCCTGGTGATTGTGGGGATGGTTCATTATATAGTGGGTTTACCCTATTATGTTTGATATATGTATGCAGCCCAATACTTGATCCTGTGATGCTGATCAGCTTTGGCGTAGATGGAATGTCCAATCTACAGATTTCTAGGTCCTAAGGTCCTAGATCGCCTACTGGGTAGATCAGTAGGATTTTCAAAAATGTGATTTTTCACCGATCAATGCAGCTCACGTGCTGCAACGGCCGGCCACCAGAAAGTCGGGCACCGTCATGCCACGTTTGATCGTCTCTGAGGCGGAAAAGATGCGCCAGCAACCCTTCAATCCGCTGTCGCAAAAGTTCTGTGCCAGTCCAAGCTGCATTGCCCATGTCAAGGGACTCCATTGAGGGAATGTTGTTCAAAGTTGCGCAAACATGTTACTTTCGAATTGTGTTATAGCATGAGTTTAGTTTCTGGATATGTTTCTGGCCTTCTATTGATCAAACTTTGTCTATAGGATATCACAGCTAAATATTAATGAATATTAATAGATCAATGAAGAATTTTATAGTTGAGTGCTTTTTGGTGACCTGTTTTTGACGAATGCCCATGCTTAAAACACGTGTCTTCGGGGTGGATTTTTCAACAAGAGAATGTGGGGGCGACAATGAGAGAAATTGTTGGAAATCCCGGCGCTGGTTGTACCCTATTTTTTGAGGGATACTTGGAGGTTTACCTTCTGGTAAACTAACATAACTATGGAAAATCACCATTTTCAATGGGAAAATCCACTATAAATGGTCATTTTCAATAGCTATGTTAAATTACCAGAGGGTAGGTTCAATAAATTGTTCTGCATGGTCTTAGTTTTACAGGAACCATAGCTTCAACCATCAACTAAATCACTCAATGAAATCTAGCATTTTGAGGGTTGCTTCCCAATAGAATCCCCATGTTTGGCATAAAACCCATTGAAATCATGTTAAGCAGCCCTATTGCTCATGCTTAACCACCAGAAATCACCATAATTCACTAGAAATCAATCATATATCATATATATATATTCATATATCATATATAATATCAATAGTTAGAAACCCTACACTCCTAGAAAAAAGATCATTCAAATTTAACATCACCCCTTATACTCCTATAAAATATCATTAATATCCCATGGTTTGCCCATGAAAATCCCCATGGACACCTGCGAGGTGATGCGCGGCTCGAAGAACGAATGAGAGCTTGCGGATGCCTTACCGGGGGGACCGGTTGGAAAATATTGGGTTGGAAAATATGGATGGAATCCATGGTTTATATATGATGCAAATCCATATTGAAATGTTGGAATAACCATATGTTCCAACCACTGCTATCAATCCATATGTTCAATCAAATTATGTATGGATACCCAATTATGTTGAAATTGATTGACATTGATGGAAATTGAACATATGGAAATGATGTATATTTATCAATATCATAAAAGATGGCTTGAAATATATAATATAGATTTATCCCATGGAAATTTCGGACATGTTTTCTTTTTAAAATCCCATGGTCCATGGAAATGGACATGGATATATAGAAAAACAGCCGCAGATACGGAAATGGTGTATTAGTTCATATCCCATGATCCAGGATGACATTTCGGAAATTTAAATGGATACATCAAAAGATTGCCATGGAATCATATGAATCTTATGGAATCCATGGATTGAAACGGAAACATGGATGAACTCCTTGGTTTTTCACGGGGAAATATTTATGTTCCATGGCTATCCACCATGGATTGAACATTTGGAGTTCTCCAAGACAGTCATTGTCCAGGTCAAGATGCCCTCACCACTGAAGTGAAGCTTCGAAACGAGGAGGCCCAGTGGGGTCTTTTCGGTGGAGGTTTCTCAAGTCATGGGGGGTCCACAAGTCACCCTGGTTGTTTCAAGACTCAAATGATCATCCATGGGTGACGAGTGGATGATTTGGGGTGCCCCCATTGAATCAGGTATCCCAGATCCTTCGGTTTGGGTCAGAGCCAAGCCCATTGAAGGGATGCAGATCCCACTAGGCGCAGCCCTTGTCCTACCGTGGCAACATCACCAATTGCTATGTGGGGTGCCTCAGGGAGCGATGCATGTGAATTTCAACATGTTTTTAATAACACATTGTTGATATAAACACCTGTTTTCTGATTTTTCTGGAGAACATTCAAAAAGAACTTGTACTGTATGTGGAATGTAAGTCTGGATCCAATGATGTTCTGAGATGTTCTGTAAGCCCCTGCCACTGTTTTCTAGTGTTTTCTTCCAAGATTCCACTGCAAGACCGCCCAAACTTCCTTCCACACGTGTCCGTGGACTTAGGACATGCTGAGTCACCAGGTCGGCGGGATGGACACATTGACAGCGGAAACTCTGGCTTTTAGGGTCGCAAATTGGTGGGGGGTTCAGCCATAAAATAAATCTGGCAGCTTGGGCAAACCATAAAATATGGTAATTCAGTGGGTAATGTCGTAAACCAGCCATGACTGGGAATGGGTAAGTTTATACCACCAACCAAAAGACGGTGGTTGAAACCATGGTTTTATCCACATTTTTCCATGGTAATTCGTTGGGGATCAGTCTTGGGGTTCCATTTCTGGGATCTGGAGTGAGCGATGAGGATATTATGACGATATTGCTGTATTCCGTTGTTGTCACTAAGCCCTCACCATACATTAAGGCCAATAAGTCAATAAGGGTACGGTAACCAGTCCAACATAAGCCCTTGTAAGATAGGTGGTTTTTGATAACTTACCCAGACCGGTTGCAATTTGAGGATATTGTTTGTCTTCCGGCAATAAAAGCCGCAACCAATATCAGAACTGGTAGTTTCGATGTTTGATTCTTTTCGGGCGCTTTGAAAACCACCAACTGGATACACACTCTGGGGTATATTGTATTGTTTGATTTGGTGGGGCAACACCCAAAGTGCAATTTCAATGCATTATCTTGGGGTTGAATATGTCTCAGGGAAGAAAGTCATCGGCAGTGAAGAATTGTCAGTTTTCCGGTCTAATCATGTGTGTACCGTCTGGTAAACTAACATACCTATGGAAAAAAACGATGTTTACCAGGTATACTACCTATTTCTATGGCCGTTTTCAATAGCTACATGAATATCACTAGAGGGTATGTGTTCTTTCCAGTGCTGTGTTTGATTGGTAGATGCGATCTCCAGCATGGTGATTCAATGCCAAATCGATTGACCAAGGGATGCAACGATGCACCACTAGCAGCTATACAACATCTTACAACTTCCGGAAAGTGTCTAAATCATGATTATACTGATTAGACAGCATGTTAATGCATGTTACATTTATATATAATTTTATATACATTTATACCAATCCATATTATTGCCGTATAGGTAAATCGAAGTCCCAATTCAGTGGTAGTTCAGGCGTGATTACAGACCTGCATCCTGGAGGTGAAGGATCCAGAACTCATGGATTACATCAAGCAGTCTGAAGGGGGACGCAAGGCACCGAGACCGGAGCCAATGCAATAACTTGGTCCCATTGAATAGCTTGAGAAGGGACATGTAAAATATGTTATAATAGGAAATCTTGATAGTTATAAGATGTTAACAATGATGTTACATGGTTGTTTCAGGGAACATCATTATGAGGTGCCAACCATTTCTGGGGCGCCTCCTTTGGATTTTGTTCGATTCTGTTGAATGAAAAAGGTACGGTGGTTGAGGTTTTGTAGGCATCCTCCTGCTTTTCGTTGGTAACATGTAACAGCCATGATCAGCCATGGTTTCCAGTTCGAATTTTTCCAAATTGACGCTGTAGCGCATCAGGTGCGCTACAAGACCCGCTTCAGATTCGAGGCACATCCTGGATGTGATTAAACCGCAGTGCGGTTTCGGCGATTTCAGTGGGACTTTCGTTTTCAGAGAGTTAGAACACATGCATAGGCTGCACAAGTAGATTAGACTGTATAATATAGGTATAATATAGGTTAGATATGGTTAGATATGGTTAGATTAGAGAATTAATCGGATGGATTGGAATAGATTAGATGAGGTCTAATGAGACAGGGATACACATATGCTAATCAGTCTATAGATATCACTATATTATACTATATTAATTATATTATCTATTATAAAAACTACTACTATATATATATCACACATGCACACATATATTATGGTATGTTTGCCATGTTTTCTTTGCAAATATATATATTATATACATATGTTTAATGTTCACCCCAATGTGTAGGTCTGCCCGTTTCTGCTGAGGAGGATGTGCGCCATGCTGACGTGAAGCAGGAGGATCGTGTGAAGCGAATGAAGCCTTTGCAGGTCATGGCGCGGCGGGCGGATCTGTAGAATCTCCTTGAGAGATCCAGCTGACTCTGGGCATGGGCCAAGCTCCGGATGCTGGGCACGCACCCGAACACATGTCAGAAAGAATGCCATACGGAATGTCAGAATGTATGTTTAGAAGGCACTTGCGGCCACACACTGGAGATCACTGGAGTATATGAACATATTCATTTTGTCGTTTGGATTGTTGTTTTTTTGTCATTGGATTCTGTCGTTTTTTGGTCCTGTCATTTGTCCCTGTCATTTGTTTGTATTTGTTTTTGTCATTTTTGTAATTTTTCATTGGTTCCCTTCATGTTTTGATGATTTTACAATGTTTTTGTTAAGTTTCAATTGTTTTCTGTGATTTTCTCCAATTTTCCATTGGTTTTCTTCACTTTTCATTGGTTTCCTTAGCTTGTTCAATGGTTTTCTTTCATTTTCTTGAATTGTTCAATTGTTTTCTTGATTTTTCATTGGGCTTCCACAAAATTGTCAATGGATTTGTTGATGCCATGCTAGAAAATCAAAGATATTAATTTTAGACAACTCGATGAACATGATAAGACAATGACAGAAAAATGACGGAAAAATGACATAAAAATAGCAAACACCCAATGTTGTTGTTTTTTTCAAATTTCATTTTCCTGAGGTTTCATGATATTCTATATTGGTTTTGTCATTTTTTCTCAATTTTTGTAATTTTTCATTGATTGCCTTCATGTTTTGATGATTTTACTATGTTTTTGTTACGTTTCAAATTGTTTTCTTCGATTTTCTATTTGTTTTCTTTGGTTTTCTTCACTTTTTTAATTTGTTTTCTTTGATTCTCTTCAATTTTTGATTTTTTCTTGATTCTTTCATTGGGCTTCTGCATTTTTTCAATTGAATTGTTGGTGCCATGCTAGAAAACCAAAGAACATTTAGAAAAAACAATGAACATGATAAGAAAATGACAGAAAAATGACAGAACAATTGCAGGAAAATAGCAAAAACCCAATGTGTTTTTAACAAATGTCATTTTCCTGGTGTTTCATGGTATTCTGTCATTTGTTTTGTCATTTTTCATTGATGTCCTTCATGTTTTGATGATTTTACTATGTTTTTGTTATGTTTCAATTGTTTTCTGTGGTTTTCTCCAATTTTCCATTGGTTTTCTTCACTTTTCATTGATATTCTTCATTTTTTAATTTGCGTTCTTTGATTCTTTTCAATTTTTGATTTGTTGTCTTTCTTTTCAGTGGAATTCTGCAATGTTTCAATGAATTTGTTGATCTCATGCTAGAAATTAAAGATTTCAAAAAAAAATACTTTACTTCGTGTGATCCCCACCATGACATTTATACATTTTCTTACTGGCAAATCTTCTGGCATTCTACCTGACATATCTTCTGACATTCTATTTGACATTCTATCTGGCATATCTTCTGGCATATGATCTGGCATATCTTCTGGCATATCTTCTGGCATTCTATCTGGCAAATCTTCTGGCATTCTATCTG
>Ga0126342_10010117_pt1 | contig 16872 bp, 13 predicted proteins | sample Cyp1metagenome_FD_92528 | JGI IMG/M metagenome (GOLD analysis project Ga0126342, IMG submission 92528) | Coral microbial communities from Lord Howe Island, Old Settlement Bay, Australia - Cyphastrea 1 metagenome | ecosystem: Host-associated > Invertebrates > Cnidaria > Coral ... | reverse complement strand
GTAGTACTTGTTGTAGTAGTACTTGTTGTAGTAGTACTTGTTGTAGTAGTACTTGTTGTAGTAGTACTTGTTGTAGTAGTACTTGTTGTAGTAGTACTTGTTGTAGTAGTACTTGTTGTAGTAATACTTCTTGTTGTAGTAGTACTTGTTGTTGTAGTAGTACTTGTTGTTGTAGTAGTACTTGTTGTTGTAGTAGTACTTGTTGTTGTTGTAGTAGTAGTAGTAGTAATTATAGTAATAATAGTAGTAGTAGTAGAAGTAGTAGTAGTAGTAGTAATAGTATTAGTAGTAGTAGAAGTAGTAGTAGTAGTAATAGTAGTAGTAGTAGTAGAAGTAGTAGTAGTAGTAGTAGTGGTAGTGGTAGTAGTATACTACGAGTACTGCTAGTACTACTAGTACTACTAGTACTAGTGCCAGTACTAGTACTGGAGGGGGTGACCTTGATTCAGACGAAGCAAAAATTCGCAGCAAGAGAACAAAGGAACAAGTACAAGCCAAGAACAGAAACAAGTACAAACCAAGAACAGAAACAAGAAAACAAGAACAACACCTTCCAATCAGGCACGCCGGCAGGCCGGCGGATTTGCTTGTGGTCTCTTGGTGGAAACTTAGTGGATGATTGACCAGCTTCCTGTGGCTGTAGGTGCATAAGGCGGCTCCTGCGTCGTCCCGACGAGTACTGGCCTCACTGGGAGTTATGGCAGTAACTACTGTAGTTCGATGGGTGGAACTAAAGCAAGTTAGACAACTGGAGAGGTCCCTCATTGATAAGTAAAGCCTTACAATAAACCCACTTACAAAACTGTTCAAAATGAGAGGTTCATAGGTAATCTTCCATGCAAAAACCATGAACCCTCATTTTCTGAAGATTCCATGCAGTTTTTAGTAGAACCATGTAGAACATATGTTCGGAACCAGCCCATGACTCATGGCAAGGTTGGCAGGTTAGTTTGGGGATGGTATCATGTTTTTGCTGGTCGAACTACACCTTTTTTTTGCATTTTAGTAAGGGTTACCCCATTTGTTTGGGATACCTGCCGGCAAACTCATCTAGATGTGGAATCTCCGGAGTTCCTCAAGGATCGTTATATATATATATATAAATGGTGGGTTCTCAACGTCTATATTGATTTACTGGAGAGTCTATTTGGTTTCACTGCGATGTTTAAATCATATTCGAAACATGTCGAAAACACAAATTGATTTCCATGCCTGTTCCAATTCTCTTTGAAAAATACATGTCCTTGGAAAACCTATTTGGCTGTCGTTGATACACTGCATCGCTTCGATTCAGATAGTACTCTATTTAGTAATCCGCTATAACCCACTAGAAGATAGAAACTAAACAAATTACCACTTAAACCGCCAATCTACTTTTGTACATTGTTTGGTGGTTTCTACAGTACCTAAATAAAACAAAACATGGGGTTCTTGACGTTTCTTTCAGGCCTAACCACTGAAAAATTCTCAAATTTCAACTAACGTTACTCGTTGCGTTGCAATCCATAGGGCCAGTTTAATTTGAAAGCATCCAGTACAGTTCCCACCGGTTTCATTCCACATGTTTCCAAACCAGCCGCGCTGTCCATTGCCCATGCAAGACTCTGCAGTAATGTTGTATCCATATTTGAAGAAATGACTATACTTTTCGCTGACTCTTCATATTTGAAAACCACCAGCTTCTTAAAACATATACAGAAAACAGACCCCCTCAGCCTTCAGTTGTGTTTATTGGTGTATGTTTACCCTTTCAACTGCTATATCCACCAGGGTTACCCTACTTATGACAGGTCAAGGCAGGTCAAACACATGCATGTTTGTGTGTATGTAAACACTACACATGATGCATATATGCATATGTGTACATGCATAGATAATCAAACACATATGTATATATATATATACATGCATAAAACTTTTGAGGGTCCATGTTTTCGAGTCGTATCCATGTTATAATTGGGCCGCTGTAGCTTTTCCAGATGACTGGCGCCACTGGGCCCTCGGGCCAAGATACGTAAGATCTCCCCTCAGCCCTACTATGATCCCCTGAGAACCATTGGGCTATCGGGCCATCGGGCCGCGCGGCTGCGCCATGGCTCCAAAAGCCTTGAAATCTGCGCTGAAACCACAGTCCAGGCATGGGAAGAGATCCCCGGTGGTCTGAAATTATTGGATCATGAGATGAAAATAGCCTGGTTGATAACCGTGATTATTTGAAATTATTACTAGCTATTTTGTTAGGGATCATGAACTACAGCAACCTCTTTTGAGTAACCATCGCTATGGGATCATGGGACAATATTTAAAGTTGTTAATGGATGTTGAATAGGATAATCTGGGTCAATTATAACGACCTCACTGTGACCGAGCCCTGGAATCATGGTAAATACGGGCACTGTGACCGAGCCCTGGAATCATGGTTTATTTCAGGGAAATCATCCCCTTTTATGGCCCACCATTTCAAGTTAGTGAAATATTTTAATTTACCCAGGAGAATTTGGAGGACTTGAATAGGATGACTTGACATTGGATTTCTTGAGTCGATACAAGGTGGTTCGATAGCTAAGTTGGTGCAAATAACTCCAATACTTAACTATGGTGTTTGTTGGTGATATATCGAACTAGTATTCATGGGGTTTATAAACCAACAAATATAACGTTTGGGGGGGCACAGTAATGAAGGTTTGACTACCCACTGATAGTCAAACATGGCTGGCCGGGAAGTCGCCTATAATTGGAAGTTTAATGGACACATTATATATAAATGGGTGATTTTCCAGCAAGCCATGTTTGATTGCTGGAGGGCAATTATTGAAAACTAAGATCAACAACGGGTTAACCGGGTTCGTGCTGGCAGGATTTTCTTCCTGACCCTGTGCCCGAAAATATTATCCCTCTAGGAAATTTATTCAGCCCCAACTTTGGTATTTTCAAAGTTCAGGGGGATTGTCCCATGGAAAAATATTCAGCGACACTGGGGTTGCAACCAAAGAAAAGCGTGGGGTTTCTCGGAGCGGAGTTTGTTGGAGACTTGCAAACGGATAAACAGGACCTTGGCCACTGGAACTTTATCCAGAGATGTTTGCCCCCATGGTCCAAAAATTGATTGTTGATATTTTTTGGTACCATGTACGCCTGGGTGTTGTGCCCTTTTTTGGGGATGGAAATGTATTCCGAAAAAAACTTGGCCCCAAGAAATTTATGCGGGATAAATTTGGGTACAACCCCCCTGTAGGCACCACACACGGGGATATGGGTTTTGATTGGGTTTCTAACCATAAAACATTGGCTGATCTGATTTGATTAGGTATGTCAGAAAGTTATGGTTTTGGGATTAGACATCACTTTGAGGATATATATAGTCTGTGATGTTTCCACATGAAAGCACGATCAAATGCGGAGAAGGACGGTGTTCGAAAACACCACTTTTGTCCAGTCACCACTAGGCGACGCTAAGTGGTCTTGCGCCTTGATTTGCAACGGTGATGCGGTTTTCAGGTAGAGAATTGGCAAGAGTAATGATTGCATCCTAATATTTGCTAGACACATTTGCCCATGACACGAACACGTACAACCCCAAGCTATCAAACTTGAATTTGGTTTCCTTTGCTTTGCTTTTCGTCTATCCTTTACTGGAGTGAGTCCTGGAGTGGCACCGTCGGATCAGCAAATCAAACCGTATGTCGACTGAAAGCAATGGGGCCTCTTCAAGCGATTTAGTGATTCATAAACTAATGAACTATAATAGCTACATTGTGAGGCCCCCAAGATAGCTAAGTTGGTTTGTAACTCCAGTTTCAGTATGGTTTATAGTTGTTTATAGGTGATATATCTATAGTATTCATGGGGTTTATAAACCAACTTATAACTGGGGGGCCCACATTGTATATATTTAATTATATTTATGTATATTCCCCTAATCAACGCAACAGTTAACCAACTTATGGATAGTACCGCACATGTGCGTACCGAAGCTGTCGTGTCCAGGAGCGATCGAGCAGCGAAGATCGAGTTGTGGGCCCTTGCGACCGGTCTGCAAGTTCGAACATCCCTAATAGCTGAATAGCTACAGTAAACCAGGATTTCAAGAGCTATTTGAGATTAATGAGGGACAATTCAGTGTCCCAACTGGCATTTACTACCATTTGCTTGAGAACTACGTTCAAGCGAGCCGGTTTGAATCTTGATATATCTTGATTGTTTGCACAATGAGTCTTTTTCGCTTGTCTTCGGTTCACAACTAAGTACGTGTTCTTGCAGAAGAGCCTAACCACATCTAACCACTTTGTTTGTTCCAAAATGGATGACTTTGGAGTCATCGTGGCTTCCTTTTCAGATACTTCATGGCAAGATCAGTTTATTGGATCAACAAGTCGGATTGTCGCAATTTCTTCTTGTTAAGTTCGTGTATACGCATAAAGAGGATGTACGTACGATGTACGTTTCCAGGTTTGATACATACTGACAGTATCTGACAGTATGCATGAATCATCATAAATCTATGTATGTGTCTTACAAACATGTCATAAGGTCACTTATTTCCCCCTACCATCTGGATCCATCTGGTATCAGATATGGCTTGCTGGGAGAGCCCGCATTGAGTTCGATGATTTTCCCAGCTAGAAACCTCCATGTGGCTCACGGATTTTCAACCATGTTTGATTACCGGAGGATATCTACTAGTCATATCTAGTCATATTAATCTAATATCCAGTCCAACAGTCCAACACCAACATGCTTATTGAAGCCACAATCCCAATAATGCCCAAAAATCTCCATGAATCCCAACAAAAAATCATATAACATGTTTTTCAGTAACATAAGTTACTTGAGGATCATCCCACGATTCGGAACTGGTTTCTATTTGCCTAGTTGGTAGATCACCATTCAGTAGGATTATCCCATTTATAAATGGCTGGACTAACTATAGTTACCAACCAGCTACTACTGTAAGTGGGAGATATTTCATATCACGCTGGTTATATGTATATATTCCATATCTCCAGTATTAATCCCAAGATATCCCATGTTAAATATCCCTCTTATAGGGGATCGCCAGTTGCCATTTAACTGGCATAACATATATAATTATATATATATACATATGCACAGACAACCGTGCACTCTGCGTAGAATCCTCAGGTGAGCTCCAGTTTCGTGTGGGCCTGTGACTTGGGCTGCAGCAAAAGAAAGGGCTGAATTTACACATGGATCTTTAAAATGGGCTAATGATGGGGGATAATGCATAATGTTATCGATGATTTATCTGTAATATCTCCAATTACACATGAGCTACCAATTACAGCTAGTTAAACTAGTGAATTCTAGTTGCAATTAGTTAATTAACAATTAGGTATAGTCGGTCAACCATTGTATTCCCAATATACCCTCTGGTTATTTAACAATCATCATAAACAATCGATAAATGAGCCAATTGTACCATAGCTATGTCATATGTGTTTGAATAACCAGAGTGTAAATGAACTATATAAGCTAAACTTGGAAACATACTTGAGATACTCAGCCGTCATACGTAGCCAATTTGGGTTGCTCTAATCTAAATGTATGATGGCAAAGTAAGTCATTCAAATGGATGGAAAATGGATGGAGATTTACTACACGGAAGTGGTCAGTGGACACCGGGAAAATACCAGATTTGACCTCTCCGCGATTGGTCTACCTTGGTATCTGGCCCATTGAGTTACGAGATTTTCCCCTACTAAAACCTTCGCGGCTGCGGGAATTTCCCAGCCATGTTTGATGACACCGGAGAGTAGTACTAGACGTGCTGATCATGCTGAACATTTGTTTGCGGATTGCAGGGCTTGAACTATGATTCGGAACTCAGAAGCAACAGGGAATGCTGAACAAAGGGAAGTTTTTCTGAGAGTCGAAAAATCCAAGCTGGACATGTGGTAAACTGATGTAAGCTGGTAAACCAACCAACACTGCTTGCCAGGTGCATCCGGCTAAAACTTTCGGTTGGTTGGCTATACCCTCTGGTTATGTCAAAATAGCTATTAAAAATTGCCCAGTCGAAATAGCGAGTTTTCCCATTAAACATGATGATTTTCCATAGTTGTTTGTATGTTGACAGCACCCTGCTGAAACCATACCAGTCAGAGATATGGCTGGCAAATCCCCGAGCTCGATGATTTTCCCATACAGGATGGGGCCCCCAGTCAAGTTCGCGTTCAGTTGCCGTAGATATAACGAACTACTTTTCATTCTGGGCCCTGTTTCCTGTATAAATCCCCAGCTATACTGCTAGATCTTGTAGCTTGGGAATTGTACACCTTTGATTCCCGGATGGTATTGCTGAAGTTCCCAAAGCCACGGCTTTCATCGTTGCCGATCTCAGAGGATCATTCAGGATCATCCCAGTTTTTTGCAGGTGAAAAACACCCTGGTGATCGGAACCCCCACTTTTCGTTTGAGAAAACAATGGTTTTCCCATAAAGCAAATGCACCAAATGGATTACAACTATGGCAGTACTACTAACCGTTACTAACCACTTGACTTACCCTTTGGTAAATTGACATATATATATATACATATGTCTATAATAATTATCATTGTGCCAGGAGAGAGGGCTTAGGAATTTCACACGGTCGAGCGCAGCCGACTACAGCCGACCGGCCAAGCACAGCCGAGCACAGCCGACTACAGCCGACTACGCTCGGCTGCCGAGCACAGCCGAGCACAGCCGACTACATCCGACTACAGCCGACCATAGCCAAGCACAGCTGAGTACAGCCGAATACAGCAGAGTATACAGCCGAGTACGGCAGAGTACAGACGAGCACAGCCGAGCACAGCCGAGCACAGCCGATCACAGCCAACTACTGAGACCACTAATTTTAGATATTTTCGCTTCAGGGTCAATTGGATCAGGCCATTTCAAATGCCAAAAGTCAGGCTTGGACTTCGGAGCAAGGAGTTGATGGCATGCGGTTGTTGCAGCAACAAAGTTGTTGGAGTCAGGAAGTCAGGAAGAAAGACAACTAATTGCTGCTGCACTCGAAGCTGGGATGGACGGTGAAGCTCGCCATGTGAGCACTTGCAACAAGGTGGTCTACCAGGATTACACAGCTGTGGCACACTACTTGACGCAAGAACAGTGGAGGTTTTTCTTGAAAGAAACTGAGTGTGATGAGAACAAAGCGATGCGAATAGGCGAGGTGATGTCGCTGCTTGGTTGTCAAGTGGCCGGTCCTTTGTGACTGCGTTGCTCTACAGTTTGCCAGGTTGCAAGTTTGCGCAGAATGGGCCGCAGGACTTGCACAACTCCTACATCTTTACGAAAAAGTATGGCCGACACGTGATGGCTGCAGCTCCATCCATGGTTATGGATGTGCCAATCATAGAGCGTTTGCCGCTGCGATGGCAAGAGCATGAGCCACGATTGCTTGCAGAAGCTCTCGGTGCCGAAAGACCAATTCCCGTGCCACCGCAGTGAATCTTACCGCTGTTGCTGCGCTGGCGCGGTCGATCCCATGCTGTACATCTAGGAATGGCTTCAAGAAGTACAAGGTGCAAAGCAGCAATCCTTTGGCCATGCAGCAATCGATGCAGTCTGTCATGCCTACGTGGTCTATTCAGAAAACGAGATGGAACTCTTAAAGCATCTTGTTGGGGAAACTTCGGCATCGACTCCCATGGGTTGCAAAATCTTCGAATTTGTCCAACGACCGCAGGGCAGCATCTTGGCTTTCTCTATTTATACGTGCTCTTGCTTTATCGATGAATAGCATCTTTCATCGACGTGTGTTTCCATGTTTTTTTTGATGCTGTGATATCTGTCGGTTGCAATAGAACATGTCAATTTGCAAGGCGATCTGATGGGTCTCTGGATCGATTGTTGGCTTTGACGCCTTCCATAGCTTCGTCTCCAGAAGCAAGTGCTTTGTCCCAGCAGCCGACTGTGAGCGGCGCTACTATATGGTATAGCCGCACATGCCGAATGGCCAAGCAGCACTGGAGGATGGAAAGGCAAACAGAAATTTGCCGATGCCGATGCCTGTTGAGGAAGCAGCTCCGCCAGTGCCAGTCGTACCAGTGACCACGGTGCCAACACGGGTTCCAGAACCGACCGCTGAATCGGTGGATGCTGTTGCATTGGTGACTGTGTTGGACGCAGAGCTTGATGCAGCGAAGTCTGAAGACACAGCGCCTACAGGTACGAAAGCATTGAAGGCTGCAGACAAAGTGTCTGCGTCCAAGACATCCAAGGTTAAGAAGGCTGCTCCAAAGAAAACGCCTCAAAAGGCGAAGAGAGTTACGATGGCAAAGCCAAGCAAGAGCAAGGGTGCCAAGGAAGTTCAAAAAGCCACGGTGTCAGCGAATAAAGCTGCGCGAGACAAGAAACATCACCAAGATCTTCTTTCGCTTGGTGTTCCGCCGCGCTTGCTCTCGAAAGGAGCCAATATGGATGCGCCAAGTGCCGTCATCGTCGCTGGTGCACGCGTAGCTGCTGGGTTGGCCGTGGCGTCTTGTAGTTCTTTGCAGAACGGAGGGCAGCCGAGCGGAACCGAGCACGGCCAAAGGCGGCAAATTGCGCTGCCGAGCATAGCCATGTATAATCATTTTGCTTGAGCTGTTTTCTTCCTCACTTGCGCTCTCACTTGCACTGTGTGCTGCGCTTCAAAAATAAACCATATGCACTTCCACTCCTTGTTGCTGAGCAGCCACCTTTCAAAATATGTCACTTGCACTTGCGCCGCGTACTTGGTTCTACGGTTCCACACCTTTTACCTGCCTTTGTTGCTAGGCCTCAACATCTTTCACTTTCACCCTGCCACAAGCCTTTCGCCTGCACATACTTGATTCCCCGGTTCAGCTTCTTTCACTTGTATTAGATGCTTCGCGTGCAAATGCTACTTGCATTTTTGCACCCGGGGTGCGGTTCAACATCTTGCACTTCCACTGTCGCACGCATTGTTAGCTCAGCCTGTCAACTTCTTTCATGTGCACACTTGATGCTGCTCTTCTACTTCTTTTACTCGCACCTTTCCTTGTTTTTGCTGATGGCTAGGTTTCAACTTCTTTCGCATGCGCTTGGTGATTCACACAGACATGCACTTGCACAGTCAATGTTTGATTCTACGCTGTCACAAGTCAGAAGTCAACCGGAGTCAGTCGCGCAGCCGTAGTCAATCTCCCTCCCTCCCGGCACCCTGATAATTATCCATGTATATAATAATATAACATAATTACATGTATGAAAACTTACCAGTTTTAATTGGTATAATCGCACTAAATGTGCTATGGTTTCCACAACAAATCTATGGATCGCCCTAAGGCGGTCAATGGATCGTCGCCCCGGCTTTGCCTTATTTTGCCATGGCGAAAGGCCGGCATGCCATGGGAATGCATGGATCCTTGCCAGCTCTCCTGGCGAATGGTGTGTGTGTGTGTCGGTGACCATTGATGTTCCAAAAAGCATGCTTTTTGAACTATGAAGATAAATGCAGGATGGGGCCCCCCGGTTATAAGTTGGTTTATAAACAATTATAATCCCCATTAACTAGTTCGTTAAATCTACCATAAACCATAAAATTCAGCCACTTATAAGGCAATTTAACTATCTTGGGGGCCCCATCCTGTAGATCAGGGCTCTGAAACCAACTACTTTCAACACGACACTCTCTGTTCATCACGATTGTTTTTGTTTCCATCCACAGTCTTACCTGTGATTGCTACTGGTGTGCATTATATCTGTCTTGTCAGATATTGTCAGATGATGTTGAAAACATTGCTACCATATGCTACCATACAAGCAATGCAGTCATTCGCATTGACCTTCGCAAAGCAGGGTTGTTCCAACCTAATATAGGCAAATGATAGCCACTCGTAAGGGTAAATTGGTAATTTGACCTTTATTTTTGCCCCAATCTACCGCCCAGAAGTATCTGAGGTGTGGTTAGGAGCAACCCGGTGAAAGTCAGATGTCACAATTGGAACCAATTGTATTCCCATTATATACCCATCATATCCTCATATTACGATGATTACATTTTAATATATGGAGGGCGCGAGCACCAGATCCGATGAAGAAGTGGTGTAAAAGATATGATTTGTTGATGTTTGTTGATTCTTTTCCCCCCATGTTACAAATGTTTAAAAGTGGAATCAGGTCCGTATATAAAATTATGATAGTATATAGTTATATAGTTCCCTATGGATCCAAGTACCTTCTTAGCAAGCGTTTGGGATATGATTTAGGGGGTTAAGTACCTTCTCAGACAGTCTTTGGATCCATAGGGGTTAATATCATGTATTATATCTACTTCCCGTTGTTTAGCTGTTGGGCGGGCCCGTCAGCAACCCCAGGGAGCTAGTCTAACTTTTGTGTTTTATCAATTAAAAAGAGTCCACGTGTTTGAATGTGGGTGCCGTAATGTGCCGTATCATTGTATCCTCTAAGTATATACATCAATTATAAGCCAGATACTGTGTTGGTTAAACAGGTATACACTCCATCATATCCCAATCAGATCCTATAACGTATTTAGACCACTAAGTAAGTGATCATTTAAAACATCATCCCCCACCGCAGGATGTCATGCCTTTCACTACGCCATGATCTCCTCTGCATATGCTGCGAGTCAGATGATCAGTTCACCCATCTTGGGTTTCATGGCAGTGGAAGGCTGGAGGATTTCTGAACATTGTGTGTTTGCATCAAAAATGGTATCAATGAACTGGTGATGCATAGCTTAATAATTAATATGCTTCAATAGTAGTTTGATTCAGAAACTATATGGCTATGTGGATGGAATTGCCACAAAGTCGGGACGGAAAGCTGATATGACTGGGTGAAACGGTCAACGAAGTGCAAAATGTTGTCAATACGGGTTTGATTAAGAACAACATGGGGTTTTAACCATCAGAAACAAAGAAATATCAATAATGTCAACCCTGGATTAATAAACCCCTAGGCTGTTTAACTGGGAAGGTACCATTTAAGTATCAAATCATGACTATTGGTGGAATACCACCCTAATTAATAATCCATGGTTTATCAATCCGGTAAACAAACATAGCTATTGAAATTTGCCCATTTATAGTGGATTTACCAATTAAAAATAGTGATTTTCCATAGTTTTGGTAGTTTACCAGATGAGGGTTGACATTAAATGGTAATAATAATAACTTGGGGGAAGTGATGGAAATATTTTGGTCAACCTTAGATGGATTCGTGCCATGGAGGTGGGAAAGGTTGCCGGATCTCACATCATGGCGTTGCTGGATGGTTCGTAAGGGTCGGTATCCACTTTCAGCTTAATGAATTAGAATTTGTAATGGCTATTGAACGGGATATCTAACTAACTACACTAATTCAGACACATTGATTTGAACTTTTGGCTGTTGAAGTGTCCTGCCGTTTGTCACTGCAGACCTTCAATTGTGGGTGACGCTAGCGTGAAAATGAAGGATCGCTCAAAATCACAAATTTCATGGAGACAATGATGTGATGCAGTTATGGCCCTTTACCAGTTATACAGTAAGTACTAACAAAACCCCATTGATAGAATGTACAATCCCATAGAAATAACCAGTTATTACTAGCCATGGCCATAACTGTGATAAGCCATGGAATTTGGGTTCCCAGGCGCGGACACTCTGAGGGTTTCCTAAAATGGAGGATCCCCAAAATGTATGGTTTATAATGGAACATCCTACTAAAATGGATAATTTTGGGGTACCCCTATTTTAGGAAATCTCCATGTATATATATATATATTTATTTAGTTTATATATATATATGATATAACCCAATAAACATTAACTAATCTTCACATATCTTTTTTCATCGTGAACTAAATTAATTTAATGAGAATCCATCGGATATCCATCCCTTATTCGTACTTGTTATTTACTGATGATACACATGTTTCATTACAATATTCACTATGTTTCACTATAATCTTTTTGAAACCAATCATTAGCTAATCTTCACATATCTTAGACATATTTCCTCCATGAGACCATCCATGGTTTATTCATAATTGTTTATTACTCATTTCTCGTTCATTCATCATTTATCCATCTGGTATTCAATTCATATTTGCATATGTTCACTATGTAATTTCAATGCAACCATCCATGGTTTAAAAAAAGCCGAGGCATGTTATCTGAACGCATTGGTCGAAGACCGATCCTCCTGGGTGGCCTCGCGACCACTTCGGTGGTGCACCTTGGACCTATGAAACGTGGCCGGAGCCAGGAATTCCTGGGAAAAATGTGGTGATTTAAGCAACAAACATGAGGACTTAATGGGATGGATACGTATTTAGTATATAGTAGATTAATGGATCTGAATGGGATGGATGATTCTGATGTTTTTTTTTTTGTATAGTGATACATACATATAGATTTATGTGGGATTTATATGGATTGATAGCTGATTCATCTTAGCTAAGTGTCAAATATGGGGAAATCACCAAGCCGAATAAGGTATCCATGGTATCGACGTAGGCTCCAAGAACTGTTGCGTTTATAGTACAAGGTGAGCCCACCTAGTACCCTACAATGTGCGGCCCCCAAACGATAGCTAAGTTGGCGAACATAACTTCAATAACTATGGTTTATGATAGCTATAACTATAGTCAATGGGATTTTTTAACCAACTTATACCTGGGGGGCCTCACATTGTAGATAGCTAAGTTGATGCACATAACTTGGGAACTGTTGGGTTTATGGGGGATATAACGAGCTAGTTAATGAGGGTTATAAATATCATATTTTTAACGGTTATAACCAGCAAACATATCGCTGGAGCTCACCAGCAACCCGAGGGAAATCATGGAGATCTAATGGAAACCTGATACAACGTAACCGTTTGTAACCCGTGAGGGTAATCATCCTCAACATCATCATCAACATCAACATCAACATCATCATCATCATCATCATCATACTACTTTCGCGTTCAACAGCCCCGTGAATCGGACGATCAAATCGTTGACAGGTACCTGTTGATGGCTAACGTCACCACTGTTTTCCAGTCGCCTGGGCTGAAAATTGGACGGATCCAGTGTCATCATGGCTCCACTATAAACTATTGGAATTTCATAGAAACATAATTGGAAAATCTGGGAAGTCCCCTATTGATGGAAGTTGATAGCTGGCAAAATTCACTATAAATGGAGGTTTAATGAGAAAATCATCTATATAAATGGTGGATTTTCGAGCAAACCATATTTGATTCCCGGAGGGTGTACCCCCAAAATTCAATTTTAGTAGGAAATACTGATGATTAATCGGTGGATTTACCAATTGGTTATTTAACGTAGCTATGGAAAAATACCATGTCTAATATCTAAATTAACAAGTATCATCATGAGTGACTGGGCCATGGCTTCCATAGCTACGTGAAATAACCAGCGGCTAGGATCAATTGCCAACTTTTCAGACAAACCCATCTGTTGGGCGTCGACGTGGACTGTGTTGACAGTTGCCCTTCCGAAATGTTTGTAGTTTTGCTGGCGGTTCAGTATCATATTGATGCCGGTGCGTTCCAAATCTTCTGGTTGGTGTCCAATATGTGATTATGATGACTATCCCTACTGTTGTATTTTTGGGATGGGTTGAAACCACCAACCAGCACGGTGTACCCTGATTTTCCCCGTATCAACATAGCAATCTTCTGGGTATTCCCCATCTTCACACGCCCATGTATAAGGATAGCAACCCCGAAACAGATAGAACAAGTAGGACACCTGGGAATATGAAGTAAATATAATCTATAGATAGCACGCGTTTCTTTTTTGGTTGTCATATATAATAATTCTTCAGTTACTGTAGGGCTCTCTCGTTTCGATGAGGTACGACAAGCAGAATTAGAAGGACAAGCCAATACCCTCCAACGAGGGGTCCAACAATAAATAGATCCATTATGGTCCAGTACTGAACCCGGATTCGTAGGGTGTATTTAATATTAAGGGGAAAGGATTAATCATGATCTTGGCCTGAGGAAAATTATTCAATTTAGTCAGATTTCACGAGTAGATGTGCATTCCATGAGTACAGAAAAACGTACTTGTAAGTAATGATCTAAATCTAAATACAATATGTTCCACTTATATCCCCATTACGTGCCCAATAAGAAAACATGTTCGCTGCAACCCTGACGCTGCGCCGCGTGTGACTTCAGGTGGCTATGAAGATAAACTTGATGTTATTACCCCAATCAACATATTGTTCATAGGGGGTGTCGAATTTTGATCCCTTATGAAGATAAAGTTGATGTTACTACCCCAAACAACATACTGTTCATAGGGGGTGGCGAATTTTGATCCCTTATGAAGATAAAGTTGATGTTATTACCCCAATGAACATATTGTTCATAGGGGGTGGCGAATTTTGATCCCTTATGAATATAAAGTTGATGTTTTTACCCCAATCAACATATTGCTCATAGGGGGTGGCGAATTTTGATCCCTCATGAAGATAATGTTGATGTTATTACCTCAGTCAACATATTGTTCATAGGAGGTGGCGAATTTTAATCCCTCATGACGGTATAGTTGATGTTTTTACCCCAATCAATAATTGTTCATAGGGGGTGGCAATGTTGATCCCTTATGAAGATAAAGTTGATGTTACTACCCCCAATCAACAAATTGTTCATAGGGGGTGACGAATTGTAATCCCTCATGGAGATATAGTTGATGTTACTACCGCAATCAACATATTGTGCAGAGGGGGTGGCGAATTTTAATGTGATGATGATCACGATGTGATGATGTGATGATGTGATTGTGATGATGATGATCATAATGATGATGGTTTTGATGATGATGATGATGATGATGATCATGAGTTGTTCATGGTCACGATGATTGTAAGATATTGTAAGTGTGGAGCAACATCCGGGTTGGGGCGAACATAAATTGTTCAATTTAGAACAATGTAACTACGTAGATACATCTATATGTGATGTGCTGATTATCTCGCCAAAATGTATAATTTTGGTTTCTGGTAGATACACAAAACTAGTTCATAGCAGATTATACACCAACAAACTCAATTACACATATTTAGTCAGATAGTCAAGCTATCCATTATTGTTCCATCATATTCCCATTGTATATCTATGATACAAACAAATTCTCATTAATACATCCATATTCTCATCAGATCCTCATTATATATTCTCTTTTTATATTCTCATTATATTCTCATATATGGTTCCATCCCATTTTATGCTGTTGTTTAAAAAAGAAAAAGTAAAAAACCAACATTTTTCTTGTACCACCAGCTGCCCGGTGTCCCAAAAAGGCTGCTGTTGGCCCGCGCCACGCTGGGGTTCCTCAGCGGCGCCGCGGCGGTGGAAGTGGCCTTTGTCGCGGACTTGACGTCGAAGACGGATAGAGTGGACTGGGTGAACATGCAAACCAGCCACTTAGTGCGCAAAAAATGGGGAACGGATAGAAGGAAATATGATGCCAGCCACTTGGCGCAGTGGAATATATGTGTATGATATAATTATACAGAATTATTTAATATATTATATAATCAATATTTGTATTATATATTTATATATGTGTATTATAGACATATATGTCATGTATTATAAACATATAATCATATGTATTGAATATGGGGATCTTGATTTGCAAACCAACCACATGACGCATGGATTGGGAATACTATGGAAATATCATGGGGATACAATGCTGATATAATGGGGATATGATTGGAATGTGGTATTTGATGGTTTATATATATACATATTATATACAGTTATTAGTATACATATACAAGATAATATAATATACACATACCAGCCACCTGCCGCAAGGTCGCAACCAACAATGTGATTTGTTATGTTTTTTTTTGGTAAGCAACATGTTTTAATGGAACATATATAAATCATGGATACTGTATAAATACACATACATCAGCCACCTGGCGCAGACTTGAGCATGGCATGTATATGTATACGTATATATATACACATACACACACATACACACACATACATACATACATACATACATACATACATACATACATACATACATACATACACACATACATACATACATACATACATACATACATACATACATACATACATACATACATAACCAACAACAATGGCGATTTCATAGATGTTTGTTTTTGGGAAAATAATGATCATGATCAACCATCAAATCGATACAACGGGATTTAGTGATATATTTTATATAGTATAGATACCTACATAAACACCATGATGGTTAGGATTGGGGAAATCATCCCAAATGGCCTTATTTCAGCTGGGCAAGACCTTACAATGACCTCTATGCCAAACATTGTTGCATTATCAGGGTTGTTCGATGGCCATGTCAATCAGTGTTACCTCTATATCTAGCCATTCCACCCATTGTATTTGGGATGTTGGGTGCAAACTTGATTATTGTCACTTGCTACGTTGTACAGTGTCAAACCCCAGCTATGCTACATTATGTGTACTTGGCACGATGGGTCAAGATTGAGGCCCCCGCACGAGAGACACTTTTCAGAGTCTGTGTGTTAAAAGAACTGAACACTGCTTGGGGCATGGTACATTTGGGGGTGTTCCTATACTCCGGGTAGCGCCAAATCATCCAAATTAGATCATTTTAGTATTGAAACCCTTGGTTTTGGGGATCCTTTCAAGAAACCCCAATTTGTAAAAAAACTATAGGTACGAGAGTGATTGATGTCATTGATGTGGCTGTATATTTATCTAAATCCAAGAATGGTGCTAAGTATGGTTTCTGGAAGAAGCTTACGGTATGGGTACGGTGATGGGGTACCATCACTTGGTACATAGGTACACTATGGGTACGCCTGTGTGGTACAGGGGTACGGTACGGGGGGTACGGTCCTATTGTACG